>Ga0310691_10000060_pt1 | contig 212139 bp, 149 predicted proteins | sample 176DNAGHGlowgp2_FD_203887 | JGI IMG/M metagenome (GOLD analysis project Ga0310691, IMG submission 203887) | Sheep rumen microbial communities from Palmerston North, Manawatu-Wanganui, New Zealand - 1766 DNA GHGlow gp2 (v2) (version 2) | ecosystem: Host-associated > Mammals > Digestive system...
ACAAAGAGATCCGTGCATGCTGGAGAAACCAGATTCGTGTCAACCATCCCGATCTGATGGAGAGCAAAGGAGCGGAGGCTGTAATGAAGGCGACGGTGAAATGCCAGGAGCTCAACAAAGCATTTGAGATTGTGAAGGCAAGCAGAGGAATGAAATGAAATGCATAATTAGGAATGCTAAAGTAAATGACGAGTTGCAATCATGTTTGTTAATAAAACATAAAAAGCAAAGAAATAGTGATCTCGGTGATGTTTCACATCCACATAATAGCTTATCTTTGTAAAAGTAAAAACGGAAATCAATTTAGTTGTTTTCTTGTTCTAGACTAATTTGATTGCGAGTACGTGAATAATTAAAAATAAATATTTATGAGAAAGGTATTATTTATTGGCTTGGTATGTACAGGCTTGGCTTTAGCAGCAAATTCTTGTAGTGGATCGTCTGAATCTACATCTAAAACAGAATCCAACGAAGTAACAGTAGATGAGCCAGAAAAACCAGTTAAAAAAGTCAGATATGCAAGTTTGGAATTGGACAGGCTATCCACGACATTAGGAATCACTGTAGGGCAGGATGATGATGTTGAGCTATTCCGTGAAGTTGCGACATGGGTAGGGACTCCATATAAGAGTGCAGGAGCCGACAAGAATGGAGCCGACTGCTCAGGATTTGTGAACGCAGTCTATGATAAGGTATACAACATAAGTTTGCCACGTCAGACTTCTAAAATTTATGAAAGATCGAGCAGAATCGATTTGGAAGATGCGAAGGCAGGAGATTTGGTTTTCTTCCGTACAGATGGGAAGACGAATCAAACTCCAAACTATATGGGTATTTACCTGAAAGAAAAACGTTTTGTCGTCATGTCTTCAAAAGGCTTAAAATTCGAAAATATGTCTTCTTCGTACTACAAAAAGAATTTCGTTTGTGCTGCGACTATAGAGGAGTAATGCAGAATTAGGCATGACAATGTTTTCGATCAACGAGAAAAAAGAATCTCTTTGGAAGCAATCCACAATGTCAAAATAAGCAGATTTAAATCTGCTTATTTTGACATCGCTACATAATTTCAAGAGATTCAATACATTACAAGTGCAAAATAAGAGAAAAACAAAGTCAAAATCATATATAACCTTTTTATTTTACATCTTAATCCGCAAATTTCAACTGACACACACTTGTCCCAACTTTAGTAGTTCATCACCATACAATAGCGGCAAATGACAGACAATTACAATCTATATATTATTTCGACAAAATTGTAAAAATAAGCAGATTTAAATCTGCTTATTTTTACATTACTACATAATCAAAAGACATTCAATATATTACAAGTGTAAAATAAGAGAAAAATATATAAAATTCAAGTGTAAATCCGCCTATTTTCACATAAATTCCGATAAAAATTATAAAATTTACGTATTATATAACCTTATTTATACACTAAATGATGAAATAAGCATAAAAAAATTTGCTTATTTCGACATATATTATTATTCTTGCATAAAAATCAGAGATTAGTAGATATGGAATATACTGAATTACTTGAGAAACAGATATTAGGAAGACTCAGAGTGGACAATCCATGGTGGACAGAAGAAACAATACCTGATTATTATGAATCAATGAAACCACGTCTATATCTTGACATCTTTATGCCTTTAATGACAGAGACCGAGATTAGAAGGGCACTCATTCTTATGGGGCCACGCCGCGTGGGGAAAACTGTAATGATGTTCCATTCTATCCAACGTCTGATTAAAGAAAATAATGTCCCTGCTCAAAACATCATCTATATCTCTGTCGAGACTCCAATATACAACAACATATACCTTGAGCAACTGTTTTTGATCGCGTGCAAAGCATTGGGCAAGCCCGAGAACAACAAGGAACAAATGTATGTGTTTTTCGACGAAATTCAATATTTGAAAAACTGGGAGATACATCTCAAATCACTCGTCGACACCTATAGGAACGTGAAGTTTATCGCATCTGGTTCGGCAGCCGCAGAATTAAAGATGAAAAGTAACGAAAGTGGAGCTGGTAGATTCACCGACTTTCATCTGCCACCGCTAACATTTTTTGAATACATCAATTTGAAAGGTTACTCGTCAATCATGAAAAAAAACATAATGCAATGGACAAACAAAGATCTCGAGTATTCTGACACTATTGACATAAGAAAACTGAACGAGCTTTTGATCGACTATATTAATTATGGCGGTTATCCCGAAGTTGTGTTCTCGGAAAAAATACGTGAGAATCCTGGCCAATATATCAGGCATGACATAATAGACAAAGTTTTATTGAGAGATTTGCCAAGCCTCTATGGAATAAATGATGTGCAGGAATTAAATTCTGTATTCACATTAATCGCATATCATTCCGGAGGTCAATTCTCTTATGAAACACTGTCGAAAGAGTCTGGTGTAAAGAAAGACACGCTGCGTAAATATATCCAATATTTGGAAGCCGCATTCCTTATCAAAGTGATTCATAGGACAGATGACAATGCAAAACACTACCAGAGAGAGACGCAATTCAAAATTTACCTCACCAATCCATCTCTCCGCTGTGCTCTGTTCCAGCCAATTTGTGAAGACGACGAGGAGATCGGAGACATGGTGGAGACCGCAGTGTTTGCACAGTGGATTCCACGCACCAACGTCAACCTAAGCTATGCAAATTGGAGAGCCGGCAGATCACAGGGTGAGGTTGACATCATCGGGCTTAATACCGGAACTCAAAGGCCAGACTGGGCTGTTGAGATAAAATGGACAAACAGATACTACGAAAAACCGGGAGAATTAGAGTCGCTCAAATACTTCATGGATAAAAGCACAATGACAGAAGCAATTGTGACGACAAAAACGGAAAAAGGAGTCAAGTCTTTGGATTGGGGCACTATCCATTTTATGCCAGTAGCATGTTATATATACACGGTGAGCGAAAACACAATCAAACACACAAAAATGAGTTTTGGACTATAACCCAACCACCAATGTCAAAATAAGCAGATTTAAATCTACTTATTTTGACATTGCCATATAACAATAAGAAATTCAATATATTACACGTGTAAAATAAGAGAATTTTATAAACATAAATCATCATTGTCATCCATTTCATTATTTTTGTGTTAAAAACGTCTGAAAAATATCAAATGCAAAAGTCTCGAAAATGAAGCCACACAAAATATGCATAATATTGTTGCCAATCTCACTTTTCGTAATGTTACTGGCTATCAATTCGTCATTTAGTGATAAGGTTTATACAATCGGTTTGTTAATGACAATAGGCGAATTTGTTTATTTATTGGGATATCTTTGTGGAATATTCAAAGAAAAGGATGACAGGATAAAATTCAAATCAAATAAAAGATCAGATAAAGAAAAGGAAAAAGACAGTGACGACTTACTATCATTAAGCATCAGACTGATAGTATATACCATAAAATACTGTGAATGCAAGGTTATTGACGAGGCGACAAGAGTCAAAATCAGAAAATTCATAATCAAAAAAGATCCCAAACACCTTTCTTATAGGTTAAAAGAACTTGATGATTTATTTTCTATTACATCTGGCACTAATATTTCTTCTATAGACATCTTTTTGCTATGTGAAAAAACAAATAGAAGATTATCACGCACACACAACCCATCTTTGATATATAGTTGTCAAAATTTCATTTTAGACATTCTATTTACAGCTGTATACCAAACAAATAAATACACATATATTCTAGAAGACATTTCCAAAAACCTCGGAGCTCATTTCTTGTTTAAAAGTATAAGACAAGAATACGAAAAAAAGTATAATGCAGAAACAGAAGCAAAAAGAGACAACGACAACAAAAATGAAACCGAGGAAAATACAGAGGATTACCTCAATAGCCAATTTATGACACTTACACTCAAACTACTGGCACAAGCCATGAAGGTGGACCGGTCGAAGATGGTGTGTGAACTCGACATCATAAAAGCTTTCATCCAGAGATATGATGAGAAGAATTTCCAGGAACGAATGTCAGAAGTGAAAAAATATCTCAAATTCGACTACAAAGAATTGGCAGTTGAAGAAACATGCAAAAGTATCAACGATACATTCAGCCAAGAGTACAAAAAAAGAGAGGAGATATTAAAGCTTTTAATTGACCTTATTTATGCCGACGAGACTTGCACCAACGAAGAAAATATATTTCTGGAAAAGATAGCAAAGAAGCTTAATGTTTCAAGTTCATCTTTTGATTTCATGAGAATGAAATACGAAAACAGAAAGAAGCAAAATGAAAAGCAAGACAAAAAACAGGGGAAAGAGCAAAAAAGCAATAAGGACCAAAGGAATAGAAATCAAAATAGTTCTCAACATAAATTCTCTAGTGAGTTGGAGAAAGCGTATGCGGCGCTTGGAATCGACAAAGATGCATCCGACAAAGAGATCCGTGCATGCTGGAGAAACCAGATTCGTGTCAACCATCCCGATCTGATGGAAAGCAAAGGAGCAGAGGCTGTAATGAAGGCGACGGTGAAATGCCAAGAGCTCAACAAAGCATTTGAAATTGTGAAGGCGAGCAGAGGGATGAAATGAAATTAGAAATGCGGAATTAGGAATAATAAATTAGGAATTCGAGATAATCAACTTAAGATACAAGTTTGTTCGCACTTAGGCAAAAATATTTGCAAATACTACCGAGCAGGTTTGAAACCAGCCCTAAAAATAAAAACCTCCAAATAATAACATATATATCAATGTGTTGTAAGCACAAAATAAGAGGCAAAAGATATTCGCAAAAAATCTTTTGAGAAAAATTTGAGGAAATGAATTATTATTCATATTTTTGCAACAACAGAATCCGCCACGCTTCCCATAAGAATAGCGAACCAGGGCGGGTCTTTTTATTATATTTATTAGTAATGAGTACATTCAGAATTTATACAAAACAAGCGTTATCTATTCCTAATCAAATAGCTTTATTAAAAAATAGAGGTCTTCAAATAGACGATGAATCTCTTGCCTCAAAGTTTTTAAGCGAAGTAAGTTATTTTCGTTTAGTTCAATACCTTAGACCAATGGAAGCAGACAAAACCACACACAAATTCAAACCGAACAGCCGTTTTGAAGACGCAATTGCTCTATACGAATTTGACAATGAATTGAGAAACTTAATTTTTAGAGCCATACAAAAATTAGAGATAGCATTGCGAACAAAAATTATCCATGAGTTTTCAATTGCACATGGACCTTTTTGGTTTTTCGATACAAATCTTGCAGATGACGAGCACAAATTCATAGAAAATATGAATGCCATAGATCGTGAAATTCTACGCAGTAAAGATGAATTCATAAAAGAACATAAAAAAAATTACACAAAACCATCTTTTCCTCCTGCATGGAAAACGTTAGAAATCGTTTCTCTCGGAACTCTTTCCAAACTATATTATAATTTCAACGATAAGAAATCAAAGAAAAATATTGCAAGACAGTTCAACCTACCTCAACAAGAAGTATTAGAAAGCTGGATGCGTAGTCTTACTGTTCTACGTAATTGTTGTGCACATCATTCTCGTCTTTGGAACAGATATCTTACAAATGCTCCACAAATAAAAGCATCTCTTCGTGGAGCATGGATAGATATCAATAAAATCGAAACGAATAAACTATATGCGATAATTTGCTGTATTGCATATTGGTTGGATGCTATAGATTATGGATCAGAATTCAAGCGAAAACTTAAAATATTAATTTCTTCATATACTCAAGTTAATCCAAAGGCAATGGGTTTCCCAAGCGATTGGATGAAAGAACCTCTTTGGAAGCAATCCACAATGTCAAAATAAGCAGATTTAAATCTGCTTATTTTAACAATGCGGTATAACAACAAGAATTTCAATATATTACAAGTGTAAAATAAGAGAACTGCAGTAATAAAACAAACATAATCATCTTATTTTGACAAAAAAAGACGAGGATTTCTCCCCGTCTTTACAAAAAAATAAAAGTTCGTTTTAGTGTTCCAACCAGTTTTTTATCATCTGCTTACCGTCTGGTGTAAGCACTGACTCCGGATGGAACTGTATGCCTCTTATATCAAATGTCTTGTGACGCAACGCCATCACCTGACCTTCCTCTGAAACCGCCGTAATCTCTAGATCTGCCGGGAATCCTTTCGCGTCGACTACCCATGAATGATATCTTCCTACTGGGATTCTCTTACTCAATCCCGCAAACACATAATCGTCGACTGTAATGTCGATGTCGGTCTGCACACCATGAAAAACATCTGACAGATTCGTCAGTGTGCCTCCGAAACTTTCTCCGATAGCCTGATGTCCTAGACAGACTCCTAAAATAGGTTTCTTCCCTTTATACTCGGCTATCACATCCATAAGCAGTCCGGCTTCTTTAGGAATTCCCGGACCTGGACTTAAAATTATTTTATCAAACGGCTGCAAATCAGTCAATTTGAATTGATCATTTCTATACACTGTCACCTCCGCTCCCAATGCTTTGACCAAGTGAGAGAGATTGTATGTGAATGAATCGTAGTTGTCTATAATTACTATTTTCATATATTCTAAATTTAATATTAGGATCTGCTTATTTATACTCTAAAACCATTATACGTTTGAAAATCATCGTATAAAGCCAAATATTTGTAAATGCTCGTCCCTACAGACTCGCAAAGAAGAAGGTTAGGACGTTTCGCCCTTAACAATCCTCTTTTAAGCAACAAAATCCTTAATTTAAACAGTTAATTAAATTTTCTCAGCAAGAGTGATGGCGCGACGCAATGCTCCCAACTTATTGTTCACCTCCTGTAACTCATACTCCTCGTTACTCTTGGCAACAATTCCTCCACCTGCCTGGAACCACAATTCACCTCCACGGCTCACGAACGTACGGATAGTGATTGCCTGATTCAACGACTTGTTAAGACCGATAAATCCAATGCATCCGCCATACGCTCCACGGTTGTGCGGCTCATACTCTGAAATCAGCTGCATCGCCCTCACCTTTGGAGCTCCGGAAAGAGTACCTGCAGGGAACGTGTCGATGAATGCCTTGATCGGATCGGCATCCTTGTCGAGTGTACCACGAACACGGCTAACCAAGTGGATAACATGGCTGTAATATTGCATCTCTTTGTATTTCTCCACATACACGTCATGACAATTACGAGACAAATCATTGCGGGCAAGATCCACAAGCATCACGTGCTCTGCGTTCTCCTTCGGATCATCGTGAAGATACTGGGCATTCTTGGCATCCTGAGCAGCGTCGCCAGTACGCTTTGTCGTGCCTGCGATCGGATCGATATAAGCCTGATCTCCCTCGATACGGCAATGAGTCTCAGGGCTTGAACCAAAGATTCTGAAACCGCCGAAGTCGAAATAGAATAGGTATGGCGACGGGTTGATGCTTCTCAACGCACGATACAACTTGAAATCATCACCCTCGTATTTCTGGATAAAACGTCTCGACAACACAATCTGGAAGACATCTCCACGCAAACAGTGAGCAATACCCTTTCGGATGTTAGCCTTATGCTCCTCATCAGTCAGCGGGCTCGTTGTTTCGCCAATTGCATGAAACTCATAATTGCTGATTTTTCCGCCACGTATTGCGGTGCGGACTCTCTCTATTCCACTTTTCTCTCCATCCTGAAGCATCTCAATAATCATCATTTCATTATTGAAGTCGTTGAAGACGATGATATAGCGATACAATATATATAGCATGTCGGGAGCGTCGGCCAACGGATTCACCTCATCCTTCACTTTGATATCCTCGAAATAGCGGACAGCGTTGAATGATGTATAGCCATACAATCCACAATAGTTGGAAAACTCACCGTCGACTGAGATTTCCTTCAAGAAATCATTGATGGCGCAATCCGAACGATATGAATGATCCACAACATGCTCGCGTCTACTTCCATCAGGAAATTTCATAAACGTTTTTCCATGGCTGATTGAGACACTTGCGATAGGCTCCAAACCGATGAACGAACGATTGTTATCACCTCCATGATAATCAGAGCTTTCCATCAAAGCACTCTGAGAATATAGGTCGCGGACACGAAGATATGTCTCGACGGGAGTGTGCATGTCTCCCAAGACTGTAACGACATTTGTTTTAAACTTATACATAGTCTCAACCTTTAATTTTCTTTATTAATGAATTAACAGCATCTTCAATTGTAGGATTGGCATCCAGTTCCTTAATAAACTGGCTTCCTACGATAGCACCGCAAGAGTTGTCGGCTGCGGCACGAAACGTCTCATGGTTGGAAACACCAAATCCGACAAGGGTAGGATTCTTAAGGTTCATTGCCTTAATACGCTTGAAATAATCTTGTTTACTCTGTCCGAAACTGTTTTGAGCGCCAGTAGTGCCAGCGGACGAAACCATATAAACAAATCCAGAACTTGCCTCGTCAATTTTGCGGATTCTCTCGTCGCTTGTCTCAGGAGTGATCAAATGAATGAAATCAAGTCCATACTTCTCCACAATCGGACGGTATTCCGCATTATATTCGTCGACGGGAAGATCAGGAAGAATAATTCCGTCGATACCAATCTCTACCGCTTTTTTGCAAAGATTTTCAAAACCAAACTGCATTGCGCAATTGATATATCCCATCAGCACCAAAGGAATATCAGTCACCTTGCGGATATCCTTAATCTGCTCAAAAAGAAGTTTCTGCGAAATTCCATTCTTCAAAGCGATTGAATTACTACGCTGAATAACAGGGCCGTCCGCCAACGGATCAGAGAATGGAATACCGATCTCAATCATGTCCACACCAGCATCAGACAGAGCCTTGATGATTCGTGGAGCAGAGTCTACTGTGGGATAGCCCGATGAAAAGTAGACTGAAAGTATATCTTTGCCTTTTTCTTTGAAAAGACGTGAAATTCGAGTCATTTTAAGTAATTATTAATGGTGAATAATGAATAGTTAATTCTCAACTCTTAACTATTAATTCTTAATGTGTTTCAAATAAGTCTGCATATCCTTGTCGCCACGACCAGAAACAGTCAGGACAACGACATCATCCTTTTTGAACTTATCCTTCATTCTTGGCAGAAGAGCAAGAGCGTGAGCACTTTCAAGAGCAGGAATGATACCTTCGAGTTTTGTCAGTTCAAACGCTGCGTCGAGAGCCTCCTGATCTGTGATTGGAAGCACTTTGCTTCTTCCTTCCTTAAACATCTGGCAATGCATAGGGCCGACGCCTGGATAGTCGAGTCCGGCAGATATAGAATACGGTTCAATGATCTGACCATCCTCAGTCTGCATCACATACATTTTAGAGCCGTGAAGGATTCCGACAGTACCTATGTTTAGAGACGCTGCCGTCTCGCCAGTCTCAACGCCAAGACCACCAGCCTCAGCAAGAACGATGTTGACTCTCTCGTCGCCCTTATAATGATAGATTGTGCCGGCAGCATTAGAACCGCCACCGATGCAAGCCATCAAATAGTCGGGATAATCCCTACCCTCTTTCTCTTTGATCTGCCACTTGATTTCCTCACTTATGACGCTTTGCATTCTTGCCACCATTTCTGGATATGGGTGAGGACCCATTGTGCTGCCGATGATATAGAAAGTGTCACGCGGGTTGCAGCACCAATCACGGATAGCCTCGTTGCAGGCATCTTTCAGAGTCTTGTTGCCACTCTGCACAGGGACAACCGTTGCGCCCAACATCTTCATTCTCTCCACATTAGGTTTCTGACGCTCGACATCTGTCGCACCCATATACACAACGCATGGAAGATTCATCAGAGCACAAGCTGTAGCTGTAGCCACACCGTGCTGACCGGCTCCAGTCTCACAAATTATTCGCGTCTTTCCCATTCTTTTCGCAAGAAGGATCTGGCCTAGGGAATTGTTGATTTTATGAGCTCCTGTATGATTCAGGTCTTCACGTTTAAGGTAGATCTTGCAGCCATACTTTTCGCTCAAACGGCTAGCATAGTAGAGAGGAGACGGACGACCAACATAATCCTTAAGAAGAGCATGAAACTCTTCCTTGAAATCCTTGCTGTTCATGATCGCCTCATATTGTTCCTGAAGGTCATAAACCACCTTGTGAAGAATCTCAGGGATGTAGCTGCCTCCGAATTCTCCATAGTAACCATCTTTGCTTACTTCGTAATTTTTCATATATGTAAATCTTTTTTATTTTTCTGACACAAAAAAAGGCTGTTTCACACGAAGTGAAACAGCCTTATGCTATCATTCAGTTACCTCAATACATAAACACAAAAAATCATTATCAGATTCGCGCCTTAATGAATCCGACAATGAACCGCAAAATCAACTCTTTTGCGTAAGCTTTTTTGAATAGGCGACTGCTTCACTTCTTAATATTCCTGAAGAAAGCCACCATCGCCAATACCTATGTATTATTTGGTAATTCATAAATATCAATGGTTTTACAGATGCAAAATTAGATAAGTTTATGAAAACCACAAAACATTTGAAGATTTTTTTAAAACTTTTTTTTCATATCAAGAGTCAGCATCTAACTTTTCAATAAAAGATTGACAAACATCATATTATTAAATATGTAGCCAGACTGAATCCGTCTTTGTAAAAAGCAAAACAAAAATCACACTTGTCCTTTTTAAAATCATAAAGGAGACATGATCACTCACATCTCCCCTACATTATAATCTAATACAAAAATCACTTTTTCACAACCTTGTATGCTTTGCCATTCAGCTTCAAGAAGTAGATTCCTGAAGGAAGGTTTGCACCGAATGAATGTCCTGTCTCCGCATAACCTGCCTCGATTGTCTGGCCAAGTGCAGAAACGAGCTCGTAGTCTCCACCAACAGTAAATGTGAATTCAGTGTTGGATGGATTTGGATATACGACCATTGAATTCTCCGACTCAACTTCATCCACATCTGAAGCGTCACACTTATCGCTTACGACAGAAGAGCATTCCCACGTGTGAGGGATAGCCGTCGCTGTCTCCTCTCCATAGATGATACCCAGACCTATTGAACTCATATAGAAACGTCCGAACACGTTCTGGTCTCCCTCGAGGAACTGACCATTTCCTGGTCCTCCAAACTGATGTTTCGAATCACTTAGCAACTGCCAAGTCTTGCCCTCATCAAGTGAACGGTAGAAACCATTACCGTCGCCAGCAGAACCATATATATAAAGAGCATACTCGCCATCTTTCTTACCTTTTCCACAACCTACGGCCTCACAACTTTCGATACCAGACAATTTCTTGAATGTTGAGCCATGGTCTGTAGATACCATAATTCCATTTCCCGCACACGGTGCATAAATCAAGCCTTCATGGCCAGGAACGACACATAGACGAGTGTATGCGCTCTGCCATCCGAATGTGTTCTGGATAGCGACATCTTTGAATGACTTACCGTAATCCTCACTTACCATAACCACGCCCATACCAGACGCATATAGATAAGAATCATTCATTGGGTCAGTCACGATACGGATAGCCTTCTTTGTGCCATCGATCAAAGTCCAAGTTTTACCCTCATCGTCGGAATAGAAAATACCACTACCCGATCCATTACCGTCAGGATCTGGGATTGGAATCACGAAGAAACGATATTTTCCATCCACCTTAGTAATCGCGCACTTACCCTCGTTTGAAGCAAGCGGTCCACACTCTCCACAGTACGGATTATTATACTGGGCTGATGTCTTCGACACCTGTTTCCAACCAGCCTCCCCAGAAGTTGTGATATAGAAGCCAGTGTTAGCCACACGCATCATCACATCCGGATTCTGTGGATAATAGCAGATTCCACCTGTTGTGCCAGGAGCAGGATCATGGATTGCCGGAAATTCGTGGATATCATTGTGTATGAATCCAGTGTAGTCGCCAATCACAGAAAGTGTGTTTCTGCCTGGGATAGATATGATATCAAGAGGCACCGTCTCCTCAAGCCCATTCACATCAAAATAGAATTTTGGTTCAGGGCACCATATCTGGTCACATGTAAAAATTCCATTACCAGAAGTGAACGAAGCCTTGTTCTCGTCAGTTGGGTCGATACAAATTGATCCACACCAGTGAAGAGCATAACCTTTCACCCAAGTGACTCCACTATTGTAAAGAGTCATCTTATCCTGCAGAGAATTCCATGTCTTACCTCCATCAAGTGTAGTCCAGACGATATCTCCATTCGCGCTCAAGCCACCATCCCATTTCTGAGGAATCCATGTGTTGTTGGTAGAAACCACCATTTTGTCTGGATTAGACGGTGCGATATCAAATCCACCAAGAGCAGGAGCATTCGACGGAGTGATGTCCGTGATCTTATCTCCAGCGATGTCGTATTTATACATCTTACCCTTTGTTCCTCCCACACATTTGTCGGCGCAACAAATGATAAGTTCACCTCTGCTATTCATCTTCATACGGCAAGGGACAAAACCGTTGTCTGTACCCTTCAAAGCCGACCATGTTGATCCTGCGTCCTCACTGACATAGATATTATCTGCGCCAGTTCGAGAGATGCCCACGAAGATTCTCTGAGTCTTTCCATTCTTTTCAGAACTCTTATCAAAGACGACGCAAGTTGTTCCATTCTCATCAGCGGTTGTAGCGACTTTAGTGCTCTCCCAAGAAGGCCAGTTGACAGTTGTGCCATATGCTTCCGAAGGGAATGAAGCAACCTTACTCCACTTTTTACCACCGTCGACAGACATGATCAAAGGAGTGCCGGCACGTCCACCCGCATAAACGATATCACTATTGTTAGGATCGACGGCAATTCTCTCGCCACAGTTACGACCCTGACCATTGCCATGCACACGAATAAGTTCAGTGACAGGCACAATATCAAAGTTTTTACCACCGTCTTTACTAATCATCATCGCTGTCTTGGTGCCAGAAAAATACTGACAACCACCAAGCAGATAGATGTTTTTATTATTAGACGGGTCGATCGCAACAGCCTCAATTGAATACAATCCCTTATCCTCTTCCGAAATGAAGTCGGTGATTGGTGTCCATGAGCAATCAGCATGGTTACGTATATATGCTCCACCCACGTCAGTACGGGCAATCATTGTAGAACCTTCTGCCACAATTCCTGCGACAAAACCACCTCCTCCGATTTTCACACGTCCGAAAGTGTAGTCAACATCAGCCTTTTTTTCTTCCTTAGAGCAATCATACTCGGCAGGCATTGTAGATGTCACTTTAATATTGTCGATGTAGAAAGGAGATGACGTTCTTCCGAAATAAATCATCTGATTATCAGAAATAGCTTCAAAAGAACGAGTGTCGAAAGCAACTCTGTTCCACACTCCACCCTTGATCGAGACAACGACATTATTATTTGTGTCATCCGTATTCTGCATATTGTCACGCATCGTTATGTCGCCATCCTTATTCATGAAGATATCGGCAATTATGAATTCAGTGCCACGCTTGTACTCAATCCAAACGCCAGTCATGCCCCACGCCTCATCGGGCTCCACCAACTCACATTTTGAGGAAGTGTTGCCACACTTGACAGGATTGTCGACAATAGACTCTGTAACGTCCCATCCAGAACCCGTAGTCTTATCATTTTCAAAATCCATCACTACCGTATCAGCCAACGCGTCAAAAGAAAACGCGGTGAGAAAGGCAAATGGAATTAAATGTTTTAGTTTCATAGTGTAAGATTTTTATAATAACCCTTTTGTCTACATACTTATTTTTAAGCAAAAATAGCCAAAAACAAAGGAACGGACATTTAATTTTGTTACAAAAACATGGATTATTGTTTCAAATGACAGATCAAAAAATCATAAAAAGTCCATTTCATCGACTTTTTTAGCACTTATTCGCATCAACAATCAAAACAAATGAATTCAGAAAAAAAGAATCGGTGATCAAAAGACCACCGATTCTGATTAATATTAAATTCTACAGATTATCACTTGAAGTAGACAACCTCGACAGAACCCTTGCGTACGGATCCATCTTTCATTGTAATGACATAGTAGTAGACGGTAGGGTCTGCAAGTACGCCACGGATCTTTCCATCCCAACCATCGTTACCCTCAAACACCTTGTTACCATAACGGTTGAATATCTCAACCTGGAAGCCTGGCATGAACACATCATTCATATCCTTAGAGTTGTGAGGAGTAATGGCAGTAGGGATGAAGTCGTAAGCATCAACCTTCACCACGTTACTTGCAGCAGACGTACACACATTGTCTGTGACTACAACATAGAACAGAGTGGTGTCTAGCAAGTTCTCGTAGAAATAAGTGCCGAAGTCAGAATCAAAAATAGATGACACAGTCAACAACTCGTCAGCTTCATCAAGCGGATTAATGTAATCCTCCAAGACATTGCCATAGCCGTCAAACATCTGGCTAGAAGCATCCATGTCGCCAACCACCTTATACCAGTGATACTCTATTCCTTTATCCTTATAGATTGACTTCATATCAAGATTGACATTCTCACCTACCCACACACGAGGTCGGCCTTCAAATCTAGCCGTCAAAAGCATGCTATCAGGATTGATTTTCTGGTGTACTTTCATTGGAGCACCGTTAGACACTGTATCCTTCAGCATCTGCTCTGTTGTAAGTTTCGACTCAAATGTACCGTTCTCACGGTTGTAGACATACTCACAACTCCATGCGAGAGAGCTATCAGAAGATGTCATACCACACTCATTGACAGCGTAATATAGCATACGAGATCCGTCGTGTACATGAGAAATTGGTTCACCATTATACTTGGCTCCACCAACTATCCAGCCTTCCTCAATAATCTCAGAACCCATATCCTCAACACAGACATTAAGGATTTCCTTATAGTCGCCTGCCATACCGTTAACTGCCAACGCCTGATATTCACACGCCTCAACTGTATCAACACTTGACATAGCGACACGAGGACGCTGACGGATTCCGATATAAGCAGATGCAGTGTCCGTACATCCTGTGTTCAAATCCTGTGCGACGTAATAATAAGTACCCGTCTGAGTGAGTTTATCAATAGCCGTATACTGAGCTACCTTATCAGGGTCTGACGAGAATCTCAAGCCGAACGTAGTCTTATTATTACTATATACAAGAGTCGGAACAGAAATCGAATCTTTGTATACATCGAATACTACATCAGCCTCAACCTCTTTGTAAGTGTTGTCTTCCTGCAGGATGCGGACCTTACCGGCAGCAGTGATAATTGTGTCAGACATCAACTTCACGTCAAGTTCAGTGCCCTCACACTTGACAAAATCTACAGCTGTCGCCAGCACAATATCATCACGTTTAGGAACCGTTATTTCTTTTTCGACTGTGAAACTGTTGCCACAAACGTCTGTCAACACCATCTGAGCCACAGTATTGCTACTAATAGGAGTGCCTGCAGCAGGAGATTGGCTGAACGACAATGCTGGAAGAGTTGCGCAAGGATCGTCCCAATTCAATGCGAACTGTTGCAAATCAGGAACCAACATTGCACACTTGCCGTCAGATTTAGCTGTAACCTCACCGTCAATGAACCAATCTGGAACATCAAACTTCGGTTTGTTGGTGTCGCGTACAGAGACTACAAATGTTATGCTATCATGGTTGACATTTCCACAACCGTCGACTGCAAAATACTTATATGTTTTGTCATAATTATAGTATCCACATTTCGTGATATCATACACTCTGTTTGTTGTTGTTGTCGACAATACAGCTGTGTAGTCGTTGCAAGCGTCAGCCGCCTTAGGAATCACGAATTCCGGATTCTGCTCGTCGCAAGTCAAGAACATTGTGTCTGCAGACAATCTTTCTGTCCATACAGGAGGAATATTATCTTTCACATGTATCTTATTGACACAAGAAGATGAACCTCCGAAGATATCGTATATCGTATACGTACGAGTCAATGTGCTTTCACACTTATCGCCAACAAATTCATCCTTATGTGTGAATTTATCAGGAATCATATTGTGAGCATCCAACACATCTCCATACAAGTATGTCTTGAACTCATCCAAATTCTTGGCGATATAAGGAAGTTTGTCGTCACAAGTTAAAGTATCGTAATCACGAGGGCAGATGATAACCGGCTTGATCAAATCTTTGACAATCAAATTCTGCTCACAGTAATGGCTATTAGATGCCTTATCTACAAATGTCGTATACAAGATAGTAGTGTCATTTGCAGGATAGATATCCTTGAACACATTCTTGTCGTCATCTCTTATGAATGTTGGCTTCAATCTTCCATCACAACTATCATCGAAGTATATAGACGTGTCAAGACCTACCTCTACGAATTTATCGAATGTAGCCTCATCTCCATGATTATGAAGTTCAACAACCAAGTCCTTTGGCAAACTACTACAATCAAACTTAGGAGCGATTGTATCGTAAGCCACAACAGTTTGGATCTCAGATGATGAGTTTCCGCTTCCATCAGTCACCGTCCAAACAATATCATTAACTTCTCCGGCCAATAGAGTCATGTCGAATTTTTCTCCCTTAGGCAGAGCTCTTGTGACACCATTCGAAGTGTAAGATATTGTTGTGTTCTTATCACAATCCTTGATATTCAACAATTTCTCGATCTCCTCATAAGTCTCTGAATATGTACACTTACATTCAGACTCTTTATAATACAATTTGACAGTATCCAAAGAAGTAATCTTAGGAGCGGTTGTGTCTATAGCCATAAATGTCAGACTACACTTATTTTCATTACCTGAAGAATCACGTACTGCGAACTCCATTGTGACAGTCTCTCCATACTGCATGTCGACAACAACTTCGTCCTTCTCAACAAATGTATCATCTCCGTCATTTACAAGAAGATGTACCGTCTCACCACAATCATGAGCGACTGCAAACTTTTCTGCTTCATTAAGCGTGTCGTACAAGTCTATACCCATGACTTTTTTCAGTGATTCTTCGTTGAATGCAGGAAGCACCGCACCAGCACGCATCATAGCGATAATCTGTTCGTCAGACATACTGACATAAGACTTGCAATCGCCATCCAACGGAATCTTTATCGGATCTGTTGGGCAAGAGACAGACGGTGCAAGACGATCCTCTTTACTGATTTTTTCTGTCACCTCTGTATAGTTGCCAAACGCATCTTCGATTGTCCAGTTGATTGTATCACTTCCAATCTCACTGTCGAAGTCTGGATAAGTCATCTTATCAGTCAGCTCAGTCTTAACGCCATCAATCTCATAATAAACTTTCATGTTGCTACAATCCGCAGCATCAAGTTTATTCAAGAAATCACTCTTAGATGTTGTATATGTGTACTGACAATTAGCACCTCTCAACAGTGTAGAAACGATCTCGTCTTTAGAGACATATGGCTTTTCCTCATCCACAGCCTTGTATGTAATCGTGCAGAAGCTTTCATTGCCATATTCATCATAGACGCGATATGTCACGACTACATCCTTACCGATTTCAAATGTGAATGAGCCATCTGGATTGAGAGGAACGTCCACATTAGATTCAAGCTTCAAATCATTTCCACAATCACTCTTATGGAGCAAGTCGTCAACCTGATCTTCAGTCATGCCATTCAAGATGTTTCCGTCGGCATCAATAATGCCTTTTTCAATCAATACGCCACGACGCAAATCTGCGATCACCTTGTCTGCCTCTATCTTATAAGACGTGTTGCAATCATTCTCTCTTGTAATAGGAACCTTAACCTCTGATGGTTCACATACAATTGCAGGCGGATTGTTTGGAATATTGATGATCTGCGGACAGAAGTCAGAATTTCCTGCCTTGTCTGCAAATGTCCAGTTGACAGTTGTCGAGCCGACCATGAACGGAGCAGTCAAATCGGCTTGATCGCCATTATTCTTTCCATCCGAACGCTTAGATGTCACAATGATATCGCTGAAGTCTGTACAATTGTCCTTTACCCAACGGTCGTCACCAGACTTCAATCCTGTGAACAAACCTTTCTTGATTAGATAATCGTTATCCACGCATATGCCAGCGGCAATTTCACTCTCTGTGATTTCAATGTTCTTAATAAGCTTATCACAGTCGACCTTAGGAGCCTTCTTGTCGACAATATCTACCTCCTGTTTAACAGAATTTGAATTTTGGAATTCATCTGTTGCAATCCACTCAATCACGTCGCCATCATTCAATGTCTCCTTAAACTTATAGAAAGCATCGTCCTCAACCTTCTTTGCTGATGACTTCGTGCCATCTTCATGAACAATCACATAAGAAATCTCTGTCTTACTACAATCGCTTATATTAAGCATATTTGAAATCGTATTGTATGAAAGATCAGACACACCTTGGCACTTGCTGTCGGCATCAGCACCATCAAGTTTCAAAGCGTCAAGAGATTGAACAATCTCAGGCTTGGTCGAATCCTTTGGAGAAACGAGAGTAGAACATCTAGAAGCATTGCCAGATGCGTCCTTCATAGTCCAGTATACATACGAGTCGTCGTCATCCAAAGAAACGCTCACATCAACAGAAGTTTTCTCCTCCTCAGCAGTCAAGCCAACGAAGAACGACAACTCTGTTCCACACTCATCATATACTTTGTCGACGTTGCCTTCTCCATCTTTGCTATATGCGTAAGGAATCTTATTTTCATTCGTTACTGTCGAGATTTCAGTTGCCGACGCTGCGTTTGCCTTCACATACGCATCCTTCAACATCTGGATTGTCATAGTTGAGTCTGCCTTACATCCATTAGATGGCTGGACATAGACATTGAAGTCGGCAAGACATGCGATATCTGGAGCCACGTTATCGACCACATTAACCTTCTGAGTGACAGTTGTAGTTTTACCTGTCGCATCCGTCACTGTATACTTGACATCATGTTCTCCTAGTGTCAGATCACTCATCTCGACATCATTTGTAGTCAATGAATTGTCAGAGCCTCCATCAACAGAGTATGTGATTGTGTAATCTGAACACTCCTTAATATCCAACATAGCTTTGATCGCATCACTAGCTATAGTTGTATCACCAGCACACTTGTCGGCAGAACTGCTTGTGTGGACAGTGATTGCGTCTGGAGTGCTTACAACTGGCTTCATAGTATCCGCAGCAGAGACTGTCGTTGAGCAAGTCGAATTGTTATAACCATCGCTCATTGTCCAATTGATTGTCTGAGACTCTCCGACACCAAGTTCAAACGGTTTGTCAGACTCATCAAATGATGTGTTGTCCAACGAACTTTCCACCTTTAGAGAGACTCCACACTCATCCTTGATCGACTCAATAGTCTTGCCATCAGCACTCAAAGTGATTCGATTAGAATTTACAACGGTGAATGTTCCGTCAGAATTCTTTGTGGCAATATTGTTATCAACGACGTACTTCTCGTAGATTGAATCTACAGCCGCCGTCTCTATAGCCTTACAATTATTGTCAGGCTGAACATAGACAACGTAGTCGGCAAGACATGCGATCTCTGGAGCCACATCGTCGACCACAGTAATCTTCTGAGTGACAGTTGTAGTTTTGCCTGTCGCATCCGTCACAGTATAAGTGATCTCATGATCTCCAGGAGTAAGACCGTCTGCAATCACATCATTTGTTGTCAAATCTGTAGCCGTAGCTCCATCAACAGAGTATGTGACTGTGTATGACGAACAATCCTTGATATTCAAAGAAGTCTTAATCACATCATTAGCTATTGTTGTATCACCAACACACTTATCAACCGAGCTGCTAGTATGAACGGTGATTGCATCAGGAACACTTACGACCGGACGCATTGTATCAACTGCCGTTACAGTCGACTTGCACTGCTCGGAATTATTTGTTCCATCCGACAATGTCCAATATACATCCTTAGTAAGATTATCCTTGTCTAATGAGACATTCAAAGTATTCTCCGTTCCGATGCCATTAGTTTCAGAAACCTTCACAGACAAATCTGTACCACATTCATCATAGATGTTTGTAATCGACTTCTTGTCCGCACTCAGTTTGAAATATGCATCGTCGCCTGCATTCTTAGCAGAGATCACTCCCGTCTTCTCATCAACAACTATCTTGTCTGACAAATAGCCAAGAGCGAACTGATGCAGATTCATATCAATAGAAGCCTCACAATTTGCATCCATTGGAACCTCCACATCTGAGCAAGATATTTCAGGAGCCACATTGTCAGTAACCTTAATAGCATGTTTGTCGACCTCTGTTGGTGTGTCATTCAAATCTACAGAGCTCCATGTGATTGTGTAGTCTCCAGGAGTCAAATCTTCAGAGAATGAAGTTGTGCCATCAGGTTTGATAGAACCTGAAATCTTCTCACCAGTTGATTTTATGATTTCATACTTCAATTCAGTTACTGGAGAACACTCAGCATACTCCTCACCATAGATCTCTTTATAGACATCAGCAAAAGTCTTCGAATATTCTACAGAACAATTCTCTTTGCCATTAGCATCCTTTCCTGTGACAAAGCCAGTCTCATCAGAGAGAGCACCTGGATTCAGAATTTGAGGAGCACCGACCAAAGTATATGTACATTCAGAAGGATTACCAGAAGCATCAGCGACCACAATTGTGACTTGTTTCTCCTCCTTATACTTGATAGTCAAGCTTTCGTTGCTAGTGATAGTGTCGCCATCAGAAACGAACTCTCCTGAATTATTTTTAGTAGAAACCGCAATCTTAGTAGAGAGCAATTCTCCACAATCATTACTCATAGCATTCTTCTGGTCATCTGTAAAATCATATTTCGTATTGAATACAGACTTATTGATATCATCAGAAGATTCATATTTAATAGCCTTATCATTCTTATCGACTGCATCATCATCCAACACCGTCTCCGCACGAGATGCATAAAGCAGGCTCTCTATATCAAGGTCGACTGTAGCATCACAATCGTTTCCAACAGGAACCTGGATGACATTGTTGTTTGAGCAAGCAATCTCTGGAGCTATATCATCAACAACAGAAAGTTCTTGTGAGATGGTATCTTTTACTCCATTTTTGCTAACCACCTCATACTCGATGACATAATCACCATGAGTCAATCCGTTCAAAGTCATCTCGTTTATGATTTCATTTTCAACGACAGAACCGTTAGAAATCACATTGCCATCCTTATCCTTGACCACATAGTTGACATCCTTGATTCCTGAACAATCATGAATTGAAGACAACCAATTCTCTATCTGGTCTTTACTCCATGAGTGTCCTGCGCTACATTTGTCAGCCATATCATCAGAGTATTTCTCAACAACCTTATCCAAGCCAGCGAGGGTCAAATCCGGACTTGTTGTATCTTTAGCTGAGACCATAGTCGAACATTTTGACATATTATAGCCATCACTCATTGTCCAATAGATTGTCTGAGTTTCGTCAACACCAAGAGTAAACGACTTGTCTGACTCATCGAATGATGTGTTATCCAATGAACTTTCCACCTTTAGTGTAACGCCACACTCATCCTTGATTGATTCAATAGTCTTGCCGTCTGCACTCAATGTGATTCGATCTGAATTTACAACTGAGAACGTTCCGTCGGAATTCTTAGTCGCAATACCATTCTTGATGACATACTGCTCATAAATAGAATCTATAGCAGCGACCTCCGTCACCTCACAGCCATTAGCCGGCTTAATATATACATTATAATCAGCAAGACATGCGATCTCTGGAGCCACATTATCAACAACAGTAACGTTCTGAGTAACAGTTGTATCGTTACCTGTCGCATCCGTCACTGTATAAGTGATCTTATGATTTCCAGGAGTAAGTCCATTTGCAACCACATCATTTGTTGTCAATTCTGTAGCAGTAGCTCCGTCGACAGAGTATGTGATTGTGTATGACGAACAATCCTTGATATTCAAGGCCGTCATGATTGAAGCATTTGTGATTGTCGTATCACCGACACACTTGTTTGCAGAGCTACTTGTATGAACAGTAATCGCATCAGGAGTGCTTACCTCAGGATTCTTATCATCTTTAGCCTTAATTGTCTGCTCACATTCTACAGGAGTAATCTCAGAATAATTAGTTGAGAACTTCCAACGAATGGTCTTCTCACGATCATCTCTTGTCAACGTATAACTGAATGGCATACCATTATTGTAAGTGGCACCTCCATCAAGAGAATATTCTACCTTAATGACGTTATTTGGCGAACAAAGTTTTGCATCGACGCTATCCTTGATACCAGCCTCTGTCATCGAAATTGTATTTTCACAATTGTTGTCAAGAGAAACTTCAATCCCCTTCAATTTATCACATGTAATCTTCAAGTCTGAAGGCACTGGATTATACACAACTGCATTATTCGCAACACATCCGTTCTTGTCTGTCAATGTTGCAGTCAACTTAGCTGTAGTAATTTCATCAGTAAATGTGAATTTACCGTCGGCATAAGAAACTGTTGTTTCTGCATCAGTATATGATACTTCATACTTGCCATCGTAGTATTCCTTAGAAGATTCAAGATTATCAACTGGAGTTCCACCGCTCACATTGCTGATAATTATCTCATTGTAATTCTTAGTACAAGGAGTTGAACCCGTTTCGGCATAATTAAGAGAGAACGACAACTGATCTGGCTCTGTAATCTCAAATGTTTTCTCCTCACTAATTAAAGGATTTGCAGTCAACTCATATTTAACAGTATAAGTTCCAGCATTCAATCCTGTAAATGCAGCGACATTTTCACCACCGACTTCAGTAGAAGTGACATCTGCATAACCAGTTGCAGGATCTGTCATTTTGATTGTAAATGCACCAGATGGAGATGTCGCTTTAATTGTACCAAATTTAGCAAGATCATTTGAGTTGCCATTATGACATAGAGCATCTTCTTTTGACCATGTCACACTTGGCACCGCTGGACTTGGCACTTCTATAGTAACATCTATCTTACAACCATTCTTGTCTGCTATTGTATAATAATAATTACCTGCCTTAACATTTGTCTCCGATATTGTATTTGTAGACATCGAGGTCACTGGATCACAAGAAGTTGATTCCGACGTTCTTACACAATATTTATAATCACCATAACCACCATCAGCTGTAATCGTGTAACTTCCATCACTCAGTCCATATACAGACGGACCTGTCACACTCTCTGACAATGCAATATCAGATGCTGGTTGAGTGACGGTGAATTTAATTTCATTCGAGCTACAATTATTAGCATCAGTAACAGTCAATGAATATTCAACGGAGCCATGCACATTGGCAGTAGTGATTGAATTTGAATTCTCTCCATAAGCGGTGCCATCCTTCTTCCATGAGTAAGTGTAACCTGCAACAGCAGGAGTGGAAATTGTCTTTGTCTCATTGTAACACAAAGTCTCATCTGCGATAGCCGCAAGAACTGGATTGCTATTCACTGTCACACTTGCTGGGCCAGCAACACCGACACATCCGTTTGCATCCTTCATTGCGACGTAATATGTCTTCGTCTCTGTCAATGTCTGAGTCGCAGATGTTCCTGTCACTGTCGACTTGTCCACATTTGTTGGAATCTCTGTTTCAGACCACAAGTAAGTGTAAGGAGCCGACTGAGTCGCACGTGTGTCTGATGCTGTCAGTGTAGCAGTCTCGCCGGCACAAATAGCATCGCTTGACTTAGCAATTTTCACTTCTGGAACAGACAAGTCAAATGTGTATTTATTGTCGGTATTTTTAGAAGTACAAGCAGTCGACGTTGCAGCGTGATTCTCTGTAATTGTCAAAGTCACATCTGATGTCACATTATCCAATGTTGATGTCGATCCGCCCAAACTCCAAGAGTATGAGTAGTTAGCATCTTCATTGTGCGACTTCAAGTTCACAGCACAATTAGCTACACTTACAACATCAATTTTTGCCTCAGGCAACTTATATATGTTTACTGAGATTGTTGGATCTGTCTTCGACTTACATCCTGTCGTAGAGTTCTCAGCACGCACTGTCCATGTCTCAGCCACATCCACGGTTCCATCTGATTCTACAGTTGGAGCGATTGACGTTTCTGGATCGACGCCATTGTTCCAGTAGAATGTATATCCTGCAGTTGAGCCACCGACATTTGCTGTCAATGTCACATTGTTACCATCATAGCACTTATTCACACCGCTTGCTGTCACGCTGAATTCATCGTAGTACTTGATCTCAGCCACTTCTGAAATATCAGAGCATCCAGTTGTCGGATTTGTCACCTTAACTGTGTACTTGCCGACTCCAAGTGCTGTGAACTTACCATCAGTTGTGATAGTAGCAGTCACCTTAGTGCCATTGTTGAACAACTCATAAGTATTAGCATTGTCGTAGTTTGTGACAGTCACATCACCAGTTGCACCAGCCTCGTCACAAATGTTTGGTGTGGCTGTGATTGTTGGTTTTGCAATTACATCAGGAACAGTGACGTTGACCGTAGCCGACTTCTTCTGTCCGCAAACTTCCGCTGTGACTGTGATTGCAGTGTTAGATTCAATAGACAATGGCCAGAAATCAATTGTTGCAGAGCCATTCTTGTATGTCCATGCTATTGTCTCAATGCAAGACGGTGCTGCGAAATTCAAATTTCCATAAACCAATTCCTCACTCAAAGAATATTTACAATCCGTTCCTGAAGTAAGGGCGACAGGAGTTGACGATGCAGTCAATGAAATTTCATCCACTTTAGTTGTGAATGAACCAGTCTCAACATCTGTTGTACAAGCACCTGCAGCGACCTTCAATGAATAGTCGTAAGTCTGGGCACAAGTCGACTTCTTAGACACTGTCAATGTCTTATGATCTGCAGATTCAGTTCCTCCAGTCCACGTATATGTCGCGTCGTCTGTATATCCGTCCACCGTCGCAACGACATCATATGACGCATTAGTTGCGCAAAGATCTGTTGGATTAGCGAATGAGATTGTCGGCATACGGTGGATTGTTCCTACCTTCTCATCAGCCTGAGATGAACATCCATTGTATGTTGCGACTACTGAGTAAGTGGCAGTCGTTGAGTTTTCTCCATCTGCCAACGTCAACGTCTGGCTTGCTGCAGACTCCTTACCTGTTGGAACACCAGCCCACTCATATGTCACGCCAGCAGTCTTTGTTTCTCCTCCAACAGTGACTGTCGGAGCAAATGAAACTGACGTACTACACAATATTTCGTCTGCACCAAGAGAGACAACTGGTTTTGGCTTCACTGTCAAGACAACAGTATTCGTCATCTTGTTTCCACAAGCAGTACCGTCGCTCACCTCTACCTTATAAGAATATTCGCCAGCAGGCAACAATCCATTGACCAATTCAATTGAAGGAGTATAAGATTCAGATGTCGCGCCTGTGATCTCATCATTGTCTTTAAACCACTGGAATGTGTAAGAACCAGATCCTCCATTAGGAGTTTTTCCATCCGCGAATTTCAATGTAGGCAATGAGCCATCAGCACAAATAGCCTCCACACTTGCAAGTTCACCTGCACTTACACTGCTGAAGTTTCCAATTTCAATGTTGTCTACTGTAGCAGAACAGTTGTTTGCATCATTCACTGTGAACGAATAAGTTCCTGCACTCAGTCCAGTAACTTTGTTTTCTCCATCCAAAGTAACAGCGACGTCGCCTCTCTTATATGAATAAGCAGGAGTTCCATTAGATGCACTCAACTTAACCCATCCTTCATTGTCACAGACCTTATCAGTCTTACCGTCGACAACCAATATAGGATTTCCATTTACAACCGCGTCAACTTCATCACTGTGGTTTTCTCCACAACCATTAGCAGCCACATATTGCAACTTATGAGTTCCGACAACTTGGGCAGAAGTGTTATCAAAGTCTGTCCACTCACCTTCTCCCTTGACTTTTATCTGCCACTTGCCAGTTCCGACAGCATCGCTGCCATTGTTTACAACAGCAGGAGCAGACAAAGTGAATGTGTTTCCTTCACAAACAGGAGCCGGAGCAGTGACTGTGATAGTTGGAATATCATTGACTACGACAGTCGCAGTTGATGTTGCCTCATCACAAGCTCCATTCTTGACAGTCACCACGTAAACAGTCTGTTCTGAAATTTCAGGAAGCGTAATTGTCTTATTTTCACTATTGTAAACGTATGCAGTAGAAGCTAGTGCGGATCCATCCGCCGTGATCTTTGTGATATCACCCGTAATACTTGTCACATTCAATACTGGCTGTGTATTCTTACAGATTGAGGCCAATTGTGGAGTCACTACAATTGAAGAAGCCGCTGAAACATTAACAGATTGAGCCAACGCAGACTCTGTCGTTCCACAAGCATTTGTAGCAACATATCTCAATGTATAGTTGCCAGGTTGCAAATTGCTATTTGCAAAAGTCTTCCATACTCCGCCATCATTGTATTCCCAACCCTCAGAAGTGATTGAGCTACCGTTATCAGCAGGTGTGACAGTTGGCAATGAGAACGATCCTCCCTCACATATAGCAGACGGTGCTGTAAGTGCCGGCAATGTAGGAGCGGAATTTATTGTCAACGTGTATGTCAAATTCTCTGTCTTGTTCTTCGTACATGCATCACTGACAGTCACCTTATAAACATATGAGCCAACTTCTGTGACTGCTGGCTTATGAGTATTACCAGCAGGTGATGCACTCTCATCTGCCGATGGCAATGTCCATGTGTAAGTCAGATCACCTGCGGTTCCATTTGTTGCAGCGTTGACAATGATTGTCTCCACACCTGATATATTCTCCTTACAGATTGTCTGCGACGTAGAAGCAAGAGTCGCCGGAGTCCAAACAAACTCTTCAACCTTGAATGTCTTCGCTTCACTTGTACAGCCAAACTTATCTGTCACTGTAGCTGAGTAATCACCCTTGCCTAGTGAGAACGTATTACTTGTCTGAGATTTATCAGATACATTATATGTATATGTTCCTTCTGTCTCCGTCGCAAGAGTCAATGTGAAGTCTGCTTCGGCATCTGCACATACTGTCTTATTTGCGATATCAGCAAGGGCAGGCAACAAATGAAGATCAGCAACAAATTCATTTGATGTAGCCTTACAATTGTTAGCATCTGTCACCTCAACAGTGTAATTTCCTGCTGCTGTAACATCAATTGTAGCAGTAGTTGCAGATGTGCTCCATTTGTAACCTTCATAGACATCAGATGTTTTCAATGTCAATGCTATTCCATCAGCACACAAATAATCATTTGCATCAGCCTTGACTATCTGTGGTGTTGGCAATGGATAGAAGTCAACACCTTTTGAAGTCTCGTTTGTACAACCATTTAGATCCCTTACATACACAGTATGGCTTCCAGCTTCTGACACAGAGATTGAATTTGTTGTGCCATATTCAGTCTCGCTATCCCACTTATAATAAATAGGAGACGCTGTTGTAGCCACAAGAGTTGCAGTCTCGCCCTGACAAACCTGCGTATAATCTAGTGAAACAGCAGGAATATCATTGGCAGTCACCACTATAGAAGCCTCGTTTGTACAGTTAGCACCCATTACTACATCAACATAGTATCTGCCAGCTGTGCTTACTGTCAATGTGCTGTTAGTTCCAAGGCTGTTCGATTTATCTCCATCTTTATACCAATTATATGTATAAGCAGCATTATCTGTTGCAGTCAATACAGAATTCTGCTTTACAGTCGTACCGTCGACACACAATGAAGATGTCTCTTTAATTTCAACAGTTGGACGTCCTGACGCTGACATTGTAGCTCTTATAGTGTCAGATTCCGCACATACTCCATTCTTGACTATGGCAGAAATATGATATACATCATTCTCGTCGCTAATATACTGAGTGATCTTTCCATTTGTAATTGTAGCCTCAATCTTGTTTGCCACATCATCTCCCTTCCAGATATATGCAGTGACGATGCCAGCGACATCAGATATTGTTACGACAGCATTGTTGCCTGGACAAACCTTCACATCCTCAGGAGAGAACTCCGCATGAGAAGCCAAATATGATGTTGCTGTCTTGTTGTCTGGATTTATGCTCTCACATCCAGTGACAGAATTTTTCACCTTCACATACCATGTCTTCGACAATTGAGTGTTCGGACTTACAGCAGCAAATGTCTGCAGATTGTTTTTTGCTAAATTTTCGGCATAAACACCTGTTTCCGTCTCACTCCACAAATATTGGATGTTCTCGGTGACTTCTGATCCTCCTACCTTAGCTGTAGCTGTGAATGTGACATCTCCACACGCATCTGATGCAGCAAGTTCTACTGTTGGATTAGCATTTACCACAAACGTGAAATCTCTACTGCTTTGCGATCCACATTCGTTAGTCACTTTGTATGCGAATGTATAAGTTCCTGCCGTCAAGTTCTGGATATAGTCGGAAGTCACAGCATCATCACCTTTATACCAACCCATCACACGTGCAGGAGATCCGGAATCAGCGTCATTCCATGTCACAACTGGAGTTGGCAATGTGACGCCTGTTTTTCCGACACAGATTGGATTCAATGTAACGTCGCCTATAGAAGGGACTGAATACTCTTCAACCTTGAATGTCTTCGCTTCACTTGTACAGCCAAACTTATCTGTCACTGTAGCTGAGTAATCACCCTTGCCTAGTGAGAACGTATTACTTGTCTGAGATTTATCAGATACATTATATGTATATGTTCCTTCTGTCTCCGTCGCAAGAGTCAATGTGAAGTCTACTTCGGCATCTGCACATACTGTCTTATTTGCGATATCAGCAAGGGCAGGCAACGTATGAAGATCAGCAACAAATTCATTTGATGTAGCCTTACAATTGTTAGCATCTGTCACCTCAACCGTATAATTTCCAGCAGTTGTGACATCAATTGTAGCTGTTGTTGCAGCGTTACTCCACTTATAGCTCTTATAAGATTCTGTTGTCTTCAATGTCAATGCTTTTCCGTCAGCACACAAATAATCATTTGCATCTGCCTTGGCAATCTGTGGAGTTGGCAATGAATGGAATTCCACAGTCGTAGCATCTGTAGTTTTTGTACACTTTTGAGCAGACGTCACCTTCACTCTATACTCACCTGCCTCACTCACACTGAGTGATGTGCCTGTCGTTCCTGCAGAGACGAATTCTGTGGCTGTGCCGACCTTCTTCTCCCAGTCGTATGTATAGCCATCTACTGTATTAGTCAAATTTAGTGTCGTATTCAAGCCTTCACATACCTTCGTATATGATATTGTAGGCATAGTGACATCAGAGATTGTGATTGTCTCACTTGCCATATTAGATGTACATGTTTGTCCATCAGAATATTTCTCGGTAATTGTCAAATCATACGTTCCTGTAGCATCTGCCACTATTGTGCTTTCACTACCGCTCTTTGCTCCACTCCAAGAGTATGTGTATGCAGTTCCGGTCAAGTTTGCAGACAATGTGTACGAGCATTGACCAAGGACAGAAGAAATGGCTGCGACTGGTGGCACATATGTTTTTCCTGTGGCATTAGCCGACTCACTCTCACATTCGTTCACATCCTTCACTTTCACATACCATGTTGCAGACTGGATCTTGTCTCCAGACGCATTGTATGTCAACGTCTTTGTTGATCCATCAGCAACAAATGTTCCATTCGCTGCGTTGCTCCATACGTATGTCTCACCTGTTTTGGCACCCGCTGCCGTGAATGTCACGTCTCCTCCACAAACATTTTCCGCAGTCAACGTCGGTGTAGCTGGTTTTACAGGAGTAATAATCTTAACTGTTTTCTTCACAGTGTTGTTACAGAAGTCTGTAGCCGTAACAGTGACAACATCTCCATCCACACTCTGTGTTACTGTTGGTGTTATTCCACAATTCTGAGTTGATGTATATGTGAATGTAGGGATAACAAAATTACAATCACTAGATGACAATGTGAACTCATGATCTGTTGTGTTTCCTTGTTTCAAGCCATCCGTAGTCAATGCCAAAGACAATGCGTTTGTCAACTTGATTTCAAAATTCTTTTCAATCTTAGTCGAACAAGCAGTTGCTGTGTTTGTCACCGTCGCGCTATACGCTTTGACTCCACTACAATCGCCGCCTGCGATAATTGCCTTTGTCTGATCTGCATCATCTTTTGTCGCACCTGTCCAAACGACGTTATAACCAGTTGCCGGAGTCACATTCGATACAGACAACTCATAATTGTCTGTATTTTGTTTTGGACATTGGTCGCCAAGTTCCGACAATGTGAATGTAGGATTTGGATTGATCACATGTTTATAATCAAGTGTCTTCGAAGTGCCTGAACACTTGTCTTTCACCGTGACAACATATTCATAAGTGCCGGCATTTGTTTCAGTCGACGCGAATGATGCCGATGTTCCTAGCACATCATCATTATTCTTCTTTCGCCACTCGTATGTGATGCAATCAACACATGTCTTAGCAGACGCAGCACCTACCACACTGACATTTGGATTTTGAGATCCTGCACAAACCGCAGTTTCTGGGGTATCAAGAGAACCCAAAGTAAAGTCGGATGGCTTTGTAATCTCAACATTTGATGTTGAATTCGCAGTACAGTTATTTTTATCGGTGACTGTCACAGAGTAAGTACCCTGAGTCTTAGATATAGTAGCAGTTGAAACTCCGTCTCCCATAGCGACAGCATCATCGGAATTGACCTTGTAGTTGTAAGGAGCTGTTCCTCCTGAAACTTTCAATGTGATATCAGCAGTCGTTCCTTCACAAACCTCAGCGTTGGCAACAGACCAAGTATCAATCTTTAGCTCTGTTGGGATAGTGATTGTCAGATCATTTTCTGCCACTTCACAACCATTTCCATCAATAATCTTCACTGTATAAGATCCAGCGGCAAGATCTGTAAATGTATGGTTTGCATCAGACTTAACTACTGGACTTTCAGCATTCAACACATATTGATAATCAGCAGCACCGTCTTTCACCTTCACTTCAATAGAACCCAATCCAGAATGACATAGTGGATTGACCGCATTGACAGATTCGATCACGAACGTGCTATTTGAAATCACATACGCGCTAGTAGTATTCTCACAATGTGCATCAGTCACAGTAAGTGTATAGCTACCAGGTGCAGTGGCAGTATAACTCTTTTCTGTTCCAACCTCAGTTGATCCATCCTTCTTCCAAGAATATGTCTTGAAATCAGCATTCGATTTTAGATCTCCACTCAAAGTGCCATGTTCACACAATGTAGTCACATCACCGACAATCGAAACCTCAGGCTTCTTGTAGACATATCCAGTGGCATATTTCACCTCGCTCTCACAATTCTGTGCATTCTTAGCTTTCACATACCAAGTTGTGGAAGCATCAGCATCAACATAATTTAATGTCTTTGTCGTTTCAGTTGAGAACACAGACCATGCTCCATCATTTTCTTTCCATGAATAAGAAGTTGCCGTAGCCGACTCTGCTGTAAATGTCACAGTCTCCTCACACTTGATTCCATTCTGTGTAAGTGTCAACTCAGGGCTCTTCATGATTGTGGCTGTAGCAGACGCTGCGTCACTTATACATCCGTGACCATCTTTCACCTTAACAAACCAAGTCTCTGAATATTCTGTTTTGCCATTCCAATCCGACGGTGCCGAGACTGTCTGCGTAGCTCCTGCATTGAATACAGAATATGCATCATCCGTAGGAGCCGAAATTGCCTTAACCCATGAATAAATCACAGTCGGTGCAGCTCCTGCATTCGGATTTGCCACCAATGTGACTGAACTGCCTTCACAAACAGATGCGGCTCCTGTAATAGTCACTTCTGGTTTGTCATATTCAGTAACAGTCAATTTTCCAGTAACGCTACATTCATTATTATCTTTAACTGTAATTGAATATACACCCTTCTTCAATCCTACGATTGTAGACTTTCCATTAGAAACGGCAGAAGCAGTCGCACCGTCAACAGACACTGTATAAGGTGCGGTACCACCTGATATGTTAATGACATCTATGCTTCCGTCTGTCGATCCTGGACAAACAGAAAGTTCAGATGGAATAGTAGCCACAAATGGAGTCGGCTCTGAAACCTTGATATTTGAATTAGTCAAATAACATCCATTTGGATCAATCACCTTACCCGAATAAGCTCCAACTGGAACATTTGTGAATTCTCCATTATTATTTTGGAAATTCTGAGAACTGTTAGTCAAATAGTAAGTGTATCCGCTGCCTGTCAAACCTTCCACAGAAAGCGTTACCTCTCCATTATTATTGCCATTACACTTCACATCCTTCACATTAGCAGAAAGAGTCTTTCCGCTCAAATTGTTAGATGGAATATTAAGTGCGACATCCTTTGTTATAGATGTTCCACAAAGGTCTGTAGCTGTGACAGTTATTGTCTGCGAAGAGGTAATAACAGTACCTGAAGCGACAGATTGTGTAATTGTCTTGGCATTATCAATTCCACAAATTGAGCTGAATTCATATTCAGAAACGACATCTGGCACCTTAAACTCACAATTTGTTCCTACCAGATCAATATTATCGTTTTTCAAAGTCAATGTCAAATCAGACACACTGCTCGTCTTAGTTGTGAACGAACCAGACTCAATTCTCTGACAATGAGCATCTGTCACTGTGACATTGAATGAATATGTACGGCCACACTCGTCAGCCACCTTATTCATGATTGCCTGAGATGGAGTTTGATTATCCTGCACAACATTGTTAGACCATGCTACTGAATAATTATTATTCGCAGCATAAGTGACGTTGACCGATAGTGGATAATTGGTTGCATTAGGACAAGCATCAGTAGGCACGACAATATCAAAAGTCGGCTTTTTATAAATAATCGCCGTCTTTGTCACAGACTGCTCACTCAAGCATCCCTTTGAATCCTTAATTTGGACAGTCCAGTCTCCAATTACCGATTGTGTGTTTTCTCCACTCACAAAATCAATAAACTTTGTAGGAGAATCTGTCTCATCATAAGAATTATTCTTGTTGTTTTTCCAAACATATTTTTCTCCACTCTTTGCTCCCGTAGCAGTAAACGTGATTCTCTCTTCACAAGAAGTCTCCTTGCTTACCGTCAACGTCGGATTAGCAGGACGAGAGTTCAACGAGATTTCCTTTTTGCCTGTTGCCGTACATCCGTCCAAGTTTACCTCGACAATATAAGTTCCACTCTTTTGAACTGTCAATGTCTCTGTCGTTGAATTATTTGCATCATTCCACTTAAACTTATAGTCTTCTGTTCCTACTCTATTAGTAACAGTAGATAATACGACATCACTTCCGTCACAGTTTGAGCCTTCTGGCACTGTGATTTCCACTGTAGGTTTCTTCTTGATAGTGAAGATGTATGGATCCTTTATTTCATAAGTCGTCTTCGTACATCCATCATATACCGAAACTAAATATTCGTACACTCCGACAGCTGTCTCAACAGGTGTATATGTAGACTTATTATTATCAAAAGCGACGTCATTTCTCTTCCATGTATAAGTCAATGCATTCTCTTTATATGATTCCGCAGAAACAGATATCTGATTCTTTATCTGTCCCTCACATATAGTCTGCGACGCAGGATCATTCACAAACTTAAGAGATGTCTTCAAACTTGTATACTCATTGATCGTCACAGAAGATGATGTACTAAACGTACAATTGTTAGCATCTACGACATCTGCAGTGTATGTGCCGGCAGTCAGATTGTATACAAAATCAGTCTGCTCAGATTCTCCTACTATTGTCTGACCAGCCACCGTCACTGTATACGGTGCGGTTCCGCCTGAAACCTTTACAGTAACAGGAGTTGTTGCGTCCTTACAAACAGTAGTGTCTCCAGAAATTGTCGCAGATAGGCTCATTGCTGGTTCTGAAACAGTCAAGTCTTTTTCTATTTTACATCCGTTGGCATCTTTTGCAGCCATAATGTACGAGCCAGCCAACAAATTGTCGAACACATTACTTGTTTGCCATCCATCAGCGTCTACTGCAAGCGACGTCTTAGCATAAGAATAAGGAGTCACGCCACCGGTAACAGACAATGTGACCTTACCATTTGCATTACCCTTACAATCAACATCTACAATAGTCTGATCACCATTCCATTCCAAAGGAGACGGTGCCTTAAGCGAAACCGTTGTGTGGACATCTCGATTACATCCGTCTGTCACAGTAACCAAGACATCCTTGTCTGAATCAATTCTTGTTGCGGAATTAGCTTCAACACCGTCGATCTTGAATGACCAATTTGATGCGATCAATCCACAAGATGTCTGGAATCCTACTGCATCTTTGATGTCGTCAAATGGAACTGCGAACTTACAATTCACACCACCAGTCAATACAATTGGAGCAATATTTGCAGCATCCTTGATTATTGACTCTGATATTGAAGTTGTGAATGAACCGCTCTTTACCGCACTCTCACATCCACTTTCTAAATTCTTGACACTCACAGAATATTCATATACATCTCCACAACTGTTCTTCACTGGAATCACGGCTGATGGTGAGTTGCCATAAGACTGATCTCCATTCTTCCATGTGTATATGTTGTCTCCATTTGTATATCCTCCATTAAGAGCGACAGATACATTATAAAATTCCATATTAGCACACAAGTCTTCAGGATTAGTGAAATTACCAAGTGTAGGAGAGGCATAGATAGTAGCCGATGCAGTTGCTGTATCACTTACACATCCGTCTGCTTTAACTGTCACTTTTAAGTTCACCTCTAATTTAGACGCCTGAGATAGGCTATATGTCTTTTTATTTATATTTCCGTAGTCTTCATTATCATCATTCCAATCATACTGATATCCGACTCCCGTATTAGCTCCACTTGGCACAGCGGTGAAGACAATATCTTCATCACAACTTTTCGTAGAAGACGCACTCAACACTACAGCAGGCTGCGGTTTGACAACAACAACTGCAGGAAGAGAAACTGTACCACAAGCAGGATCTGCTTGATCTATAATAGTCACAGTATATGTATATGTGCCAGGAATATACTTGCCATTCTCCTTTGGTAAAGAAGGAGTATAACTTGCGTCTGTTCCCAACACTGTTGACTCTGTTCCCTTTGTCCATTTATATGTAAAGTTTTCAGAGCCACCACTTGGTGGAGTCTGGAACTTAAATACAGGAGTAACATTATCATTAGCACAGAACGATGATATAGGCACCAACGATCCTGCACTTAAAGCGATACTTGGATTAATCAACAAAGCACCAACCTCATTCTTACATCCATTGTTATCTGTGACCTCAATAGTATAAGAGTTAGGTGACAGATTAGAAATCTTACCATCTACAACATTGACTGCAGAACCATTGATTGTATATGAATAAGGTGTCGTGCCATTACTTGTCGACACGTTTATCTCTCCTGAATTACCACACACATGTGAAGTAACTACCGAAGCAGAAATGGTCGGATTCTGATTAACAACAAATGTAATATTTTTTGTAGTTGTCAAGCCACATCCATTCACTGCCTTGTATGTATATGAATAATTGCCAGCTGAAAGATTAGCTATTTCATTGGCAGAAAGTGGATTCTGTCCATAATACCAACCTTCAGAACGAGAATCTTTATCAGCGACATTGTCATTCCATGTCACTGAGACTTCAGGCAATTCATCCATTGATGTGCCCTGACAAACAGCATTCCAATCCATCAAATTAAATTCTGGTGCTGAGTAGGCAAACACATCCACATCCTTTGTAAAAGATTCACAAACAGATCCATTATTGACTGTTATCGTGTACTTCTTACCTGTCGAAATTTTTTCAGCCAATGTGATTTTACCATCATTATATGAATAAGACACATTAGCGTCGCCATCCTTCACATTTTCTATATTTCCTACAATAGATGAGACAGGTATTTCAACCGTACTTCCAGCAGCATCTCCAACCTTTGGACAAACTACAGCAACATCTCCAATTGTAATTGATGGCTTGCGGTAAACGGTTGCTGATGCCGACACAGGTTGTTTACTTACACACTTAGTCGTAGCATTCTCCGCCTTCACATAGTATGTTTTTGAAATCTGGTCGGCATTAGTTGGCAATGAAAGTGTCTTTGCGGACGTTCCCAAAACGAATGTGCCATTCTCGCTTTCACTCCATGTGAAATTATATCCGTCTGTTTTACCATTGACATCAGCTCTGAATGTTGCTGATTCACATCCATCAGTAGCATTTAGCGAAACATCAGGAAGTTGGTTGACAGTCAACACATACTTCAATTGTATTTCTTTTCCACTACATTGGTCAGTGACTACAACTATATAATCATAAACTCTCTGAATCTCACCACTTGCAGCAGTGTTTTGGCGTGGAGTAAATTCAGCTAAAGTAGCACCGTCGAGCATATTTTCTGGAACGACCTCGTTTCTATACCACTGATAAAGAATTGGTCTGTCTCCAACCGACTCTGCATTCAACACTTTAACTTCACTTGGTGTGGATTCAGAACAAATAGTCTCACCAGTTGATCCAAGAACAGGATTTTCCTTAAAGCCTGGATTAATATCAACTGAGACACCTGACGTGTTTGACGTACATCCATCGCTATCAGTAACTGAGAAGGTGTATTTGCCAGGTTTTACATTTTCCGCCACATTTCCACTTAGCGACATTCCTTCAGGCATTTCTGACGGTGACACTAACTTATATGTATATGGAGCAGTTCCACCAGTTGCTGTAAGTGTGATGTCTGTAGTTGCATACGAACATATTGGTGTCACTGTTGGTATTCCACTAAGGACTAGCGGCTCTGGTTTATCAATATAAACAGTTATCTCATCAGACACACAAGCATCAGATGCCACAATAGTCATCTGAACTGGTTTGCCATGAATATTCTGTCCGCCAATGTTTTCTTTTATAGAGTATGTGACATCTCCAAACTCACAACTTCTATCGACTTTACAAATATTATCATAGACACCCAAGTTCGAATTATCCAAAACTGGGACAACAAACGTACAGTTTCCTGTCGATGTCGGTTTGATATGAGTGTTTGCGGCAATCTTAGCTTCATCTGTAAATGCGATTGTCGGTGTCGTGATAGTGAACGACTTAGAGTCAGTGCCCTTACATCCCGTCTGATTATTTGTGATTTCCACACTGTAAGACACTACTCCTCCACATTTGTTTGCAGCAACAACTGAAGTGTCTGTGCCTTCGACAGTCACATTATTCGAGAACGCATGGCTATATGTGTACGCACCTGTTTGATCTGACACACTGACAGAAACCTGATATTTTCCATCCGCATTAGCGCAGACGTTAGAAGGAACAGTCAATGTAGGCACAGGGTTCTGGTTGATAACCAACATCCAAGAGCCAGCACTTCTAGTCCATTCTGTTTTACATTTGTCGTCTTTAGCCTCACGATAATATGTGTAACTACCAGGAGCAGACACGTTTGGAGTGTATGAGATACCAGTAGCATCTTCTATCTCAGTCTCCACTCCATTTTGTTCCAAAATCCAACGATATGAAATAGTAGCAGAAGGGATAGACGTTGCGACAGAGATGCTATTGACTGCATTAACTGTTGAGCCATAACAGATTGTCTGTCCTGCACTTCCAATTGATCCTGGGTTAAATTCAGCAGGCTGTGTGATTGTCACATTCTCAACAGCACTCTTACAATTCTTAGAGTCGAATGCCTGAACATAATATGTATTTGCAGGCAATTCTGAATCAGATGTAAACTGAGTGTCTATATTATCAGAAGCCGTTCCATATTTATAAATATATGATCCTCCATTACCTCCATTAGCCACAACTGCGATTTTACCTTTAGAGCCATAACACTCGGCATTCGTAGGAGTCGCAGTCAACGTGACAATTGAAGGTTCTGAGACATTTACGTTCTTGTTATTGTAACATCCGTTAACATCAACAACTCTCAACACATAGTCGCCGGCAAGAAGATTCGAAACAGTCTTTTCACTTACCTCTGTGAAATTATCATCTGACGCTTTTTTATAATAATAGTGATAGGTTTCCTTACCGCCAACAATATTTCCGATAGTGATTGTTCCATCACCGTCTCCCTTACATGTAACAGGAGTTGACGACACTCCTTCTATTGAAAGAGGAGTTGGAACGACCAAACTAACTGTTTGAGCGACACCTTCAGTATGACAAAAATCTTTAGCAGTGATTGTCACACTTGTTGTGGATGAGATAGAAGTCTCCGGATCAACACTCTGTGTATATGAAATAGTATTGCCGCATGAAGACGTTGCTGTATTATAAGATGAGTTGCCCACAAAATTTGGCACCAAGAAATTACAATTAGCACTTGTCATCTGCACCGTCTTCAAATTATCCGACAATGTGTATGTCAAATCTGGAGCACTGATTGTAAACGATTTAGAGTCTGTAGTCTGACATCCGTTTCCATTCTTCACCAAAACTTGATATGTGACATTGCCTGAACATCTGTCGGAAGGAGTGACATTCACATCCTTTTCATTATTCTTATCCAAAGTTCCACCGGTGACACTCCAAACATAAGACACATCAGCATCCGTATTTGTGGCGACAACACCAAGAGGATATGCCCCACTCTCTTTTGGACATACGGAGTTTCCTGATGTATTATTATCAGCCCAATTCAAGACTGGCTTAGCCTTGAATGTAAGAGTCACAGTATCACTTTGTTTTGTACAAGCGACGGTGCTAGTAGGAAGTTCTTTTGCAGAAGCCGTCAGCACATACTTATTTCCTGCTGAAGCACTTGTCAATCCAGTCACCGTTGGATTTGATGATGTCGTAGGTTCGACAAGACTCCAAGAGTATGTATATTTAGTATTGTCAGGATCTTTCACAGCAAGATCAACAGTCTGGTCGTCACAGACAGGATTGAATACAATTTCTGGTTTAGCCACAACAATCTCGTCGACCTTGAATGAGACATCCGCAGAACATTCGTTCATGTCTTTAACTGTCAAATTATAAGTTCCAGCAGGGACATCAACCTTAACCTTGTTGCCAGTAATCGTTGGAGTCACTCCACCTGGAAGACCTGCGACATTATAACCTCCTGCTCCATGTTCAATAGTGAATTCAGCCGCATAAGTTCCACCTTCACACACCTTAGCATTAGCAACGTCTGTAAGAGTCATTGCATCAGGAACCTTAACAATATAATATGCATCGACTTTTTTCTCAATATCACATCCAGACTCAGTAGTGAATTTGACTGTCAAAGTGATCTGAGATCCGTTAGCAACCTCTGTTCCAGCAGCTGGAGATTGAGTCCATACAGGAGTGCCGACAATATTTGTTTCACCACATGAAAGCGTAGCATCCAATGGATCTACCTCTGGAGCCGTCACCTTACATCCAGCAGACATTGATGCTTCGACATCAGCAATTTTCTTTGCGGAAGCTGAAAGATGATCATCCTTGCCCACCACATTATAAGCCACGCCGTTTGCCCCTTTGACAGACAGATTTCCAAGTTTAACTGGCAAATTAGCCGTTTTTGTTGTATGACATAATGTACGTCTGTTGACAACAGTCAGTGAATAAGGGATGTTTCCTTCACAAATGTCGGAGAAGATGTAAGCATCCTTACTTGCGGAAGATCCCCATGGCTTTCCTGGTTCATTATCCCATGTATAATCGAAATAATCACCAGTCGACGCGTTTGACACATTCGCTGTGACCTTGAATCCACGATTCTCGGCAACAGGAGTCATTAGAGATGGGTCGTACATTCTACGCACATATTCAGCATCAGAAATCAAGCCATCTGTAAACGGAGCATCCTGATCCGAATCACCTTTAGTACCGAAGATATACCAACCGACTCTTTGTGTCGACTGTTCACCGGTAGTATACGCAGGTTGAGCTGAGGATTCTCTTACAGTGACATACTTGACACAAGAAAGTTCAGACGCATACTTGCCAGGTTTTCTTGCGTTCACCATAATAAACACACTTGGATCATCCGGAGTACCGTCGTTATAAAGCGACCAATAGACCGCATCCATCTCATCCTGTCCGAATTTTTCAATCAACAGACTATTCAGCTGGTTTGCAATGACCAAATTCTGACCACCAAGCACACCACCACGATTGTTGGCAATCTGTCCGTGAACCAATGAATTGTAAGATACCAATTCTGCATCAAGATTCATCTGTTTTGATGCCAACAAATAATTGATATAAGAGACAATTTCCTTAAACTTCTGAGTCGCAGGAGTCATATCAAATGGCTTATAATCAGATATGTCATCCGCAGACGTGCTTATACCCAACTTATTGTCCATACGACGGTCGTAATAAGCAAAACCGTGAGATCCCTTTACAGATTTATTAATAGTATCCTTTATAATAGTCTCATCTTTTTCCGCAGTCGTATTTGCCAATTTGTAGATCTCACTTTGTGAGCAGGCGGTATCCTCTGTTAATGTAAATACAGGATTTGGATTAATACGGAATGTCAAATCACGCTCATACTTACATCCTGTATTTGTTGTAGCCTTAAAATTCAACGTATATGAGCCTGCCTCAGAAATAACCAATGTGTTTCCTGGTGCGGAAACCGGAGATCCATTCAACTTCCAATCCGTAGTGAATTTATCGGAAATTAAAGAGTTGAACTTGACAGTGATGTTTTCTCCCTCACATACCTCCACTGCATTTGCGACAAGAGAAACTTTTCCGACATTTGTTACAACTACCTTGTGAATCTTCTCTTTGACACAAATGTCATTACCGTCTGTATTATATAATTGAACCTTAAAGTAATATGTGCCTACCAACTCCAATACTGGAGAATATGTATTTCCAGTCTGACCGCTTATTTCTGTAAACGGACCGTCTACTGAAGTCGCTGACGACCATTTGATTTGCTTATATGAGCTAATCACATCAACAGGTGATCCAGCAGTGATTTCAGCCATCGCCTTAGCTGTAAGGCTAAGAGTCTGGCAAAGTGAAATCTCATCAGGTCCATCTATTGACAATGTAGGATCAATCACCTCAGACAATCCAGCAGTTTCATACATGGACTCACAACCTAACTCTGTGACAAACGCCTGAATCTTGAATTTCGAATTATCCTTGATCACTGGGCTAAACACAGATAATGACGACGCATTACTATTTGGATCAACAGTACCGTCTTCATATACATATTTCCAAACCACCGAGCAGTCCGAGCAACTGATTGGAGTATTATCACTACTCTTTAACAATCGGTAATCAACCTTTGAGCATGACGACACTCGTGATGGTCCACTGATGTAGTAGTCTGTTGACTTCGCGATCTGGAACTCTTCACTCTTTACCTCAGCCACACATCCATTTTCGCCAACAAATTCAGCGACGAAAGCATATGTGATGTTTTCAAAATCATCGTTAGGGAAATGATATGCAAGTGTTAGTTTGCCATCACTGCAAGTCACATTTTCATTTTCTATAGCGACCTTTTCTGTCGATCCATTGCCATACTTCTTGATATAGCTCCAGTTGATTTTGTTATTACTCTGCAGTTCACATACATCAACATTCTGATCAGGAGTAAGTGTGACTTTCGTATCCTTACACTCCACTTTACCAGTGACAGCTCCGAATGAGCCATATTTCTTTATTGTCATATCCGACCATGGAGAATCCCATGAACAGCCGCCATGCTCAATATGAAGACGTACGGAATAGACAGTATTTGCATCAACTTTAACTTTATCCGCAAGTGAGAATGAAGAATCAGCTGGTGTATTCCACTTATATAGCTGATACTTGCCCACATCATTTCGGTCTGTTGTGTATTGCCAAGACACATTGTCGTAAGCGATCACCAATTGGTCGCTTGAATTCTTCTTTGTGATGCCAGTCGCCTTAATTGCCGACGAAGGATCACACTCTATCTGTGCGTTTGATATTACAACGACATCGTCACCTGGACGAATTCTTCCTTTATATTCATATTCTGTGTTACAACCTGTTGGAATATGCGTCATTCTGACAAGATAGTCATATTCATAATCAAGCTTAAATGTCAACACATCTCCAGAAATAGTCTCTGTAGGAGTAACACTGGCCATCGAACCCGTCTCCGTCATCTTTCTACGATAAACCTCCAGACGATCCGTGCTTGTATTCCAACCTGTGATCTTCACCTGACGATCATCATTAGGGCATGCACCATCCACAAACGCTAATTCAGGTTGTGATGTTGGCATGTTTGTATTAAGCACAAATGATATAGAGTTATCTTTGCCACACTCATTAGATGCCGTAATTGTAACGATTTCTGAATCTGTAAACTTGGTTCCTGGAGCAGGTGTTTGGGTATATGACACATTTAATCCACAACCGCTCGTTGCAGTCAGATACTGTTTCAGATTATCTTCTCCATATTTAGATATTTCAGCAGTGCTAGGATTTATAAAATCAGGAACCGAGAATTCACAATTTTCGCCAATGACAGTAAATGGATTCTTAGGATTATTATAAGTGACGAACAAGTCTCCATCCACCTCAAGCATAGTATCCTTCAACACTGCACATCCAGTGTTGACATCAGTGACAATCACCTTAAACGGAGCATCTCCACTACAAGCAGTTGGAGTGAATGAAACCACATTAGGATTTTCTGATCCATTTTTACTTGTAGCATAAGTAACCCCTTCGACTTGATAATCGAATGAATAAGTTCCTGTTGGAGACACATTAACATTGATCTCATTGTTGGATTTCGGACAAAGGTCTCCTTCATGAGAAACAGTCACTGTTGGCAATGAATGATAATCGAATGTGGCGGTGCAAGTGGACTGTATTGTACCATAATCTTTATATGGTTCAGTTCCCGTCGCCTCTTTCCAGGCTTTTGCCTCCCAGGTGAACTCATATTCACCTTTTGCCTTGATTCCTGAAATATACCACTTGCCATTTGTGTCATTTGACACTTTATCCTTATAATCAACACCACCATTTAACACACTGACTATTTCAAGAGAAGTCTGCGCACCAGGCACACAGAAAGGAATCTCTGGAGCATTCAACTCAAGAGTCGCGCCTTCTGTCTTCTCGAAATCAGCCTGACATGCCAAATTCAAAGATTGGGCAGAACACTCAATCTTCACTGTCTGTGGAATATTCACTGTATAATTAGTGGAACGAGGGCACACTCGTTTAGTAGGATCTGTATTATAGATACCTGGGCTTGATACGAACACATATTTATCGACAGTCGAATTCTTAACAAACTCAAATGAAACGATTTTATCGCCATCACCTATCGAAGATGACTCCACCTTCAAAACATTTCCATTTATATCCTGCCATTCGCCATCATATCCATCAAGCAATACCTCCTCTAGAATCACCGTCTCTCCAGGACATTCATAAAAGACAGTATCTATCTTCTCACGACTTTCATGCACATGCACCCAGAAATCGCTGGAATGAGCATAAAGTTCATTACATGTGCTTTGAGGCCAGCTATCTTCCGGATCCAACACATTTCTATATGGCTCAAGTTTTTGCATCACATTGTCTAACACATTAGACTCAGCGGCAACAACACGAAGACGGTAATCTCCAATCTGACCGAGAGGATAGAAATATGTATACTTATCCTGACAAGGTCCTGTCGATGGCTCTGAATTTTTCAGTTCACGACCATTATCACCCTCACTGACAAATACGTCCACCCATTCTCCTATCTCCGACTCTCCACCAGTCCACTTCTGCCACTTCATCTTCAAATTCTCTATATCAGTAAAGAAATTGCAGAACGGCACTTCTGGCACTGCATAAACACGAGCCGACATTGGATTAGGGTCACACAAATCAATTTCCTGCTCATGTGTCACCCTATCCTCAGAAGAAATTGTGACATCCGGATCACAGACAAAGATTTCCACATCATCAAACAAGAAGTCGTTTCCTTCTGTTGTATTTACAGCCTTAGAGACGATTTCAAATTTATAATCATAATAATCTGCCTGATAAGACGCTGTCAAAGGAACACGGAATGTCAAATGAGTCCAAGGATTATTTTGGTAAGCTGGATCACTTTGGTAACGTGAGAAAATATCTCCAGAATTATATGAAGCTAAAATATTATTATCTTTTTTGATATTGAACGTCACATTACATGGTATCTTTCCGTCTTTCTGGTTTGCATTTGCCACATAGCAAGATACAATAGCAACTGCCTCACGACACTTAGTCCTGAATGAACCTGAATATACAGTTCCTCCAGATGGAGGCATATTGATAAATAGCATACCACCATGCTCATCTCCAGGAGTGTGGTCTTCAGTTGACAACGCCCAATCGACACATGATCCCATCACTGCGTCATATACAATCGCATACGAGCCATCATTGACATGATAATTAACAACTCTTGTTCCTCCACCCCAGCAATTCTGATTCAAATCAGTCACAAACTGAACTGCGTTTGTAATGGCATTTGTCTCATCCCTTGCAAACGCTTCATTTATTATATTATTAGAAGTATAATAATAAGGTGCAGTTGTTGCTTTCTCTCCATCAATTTCTATCGCTCTTTCATAATGTCTGAATCCCCAATCTGGATTTTCATAGTTGCCTTCAGAAAAATTATATCCACCTTCTCCATTTGGAGTAACCAATGGATAACGTTTGTCGCTAGCCCAATTAGAGAATGTTCCGAAATCGTCATACCATACACGTGTGACAGTGCCCTTCGTACTCTGACATTCCTTTATATTACGAACAATTATGGATTTGTAATCAGGATTAATCGTATTGAATTCCGCGCAGAAATGAGTAACCGTAAACTCATAATCAGACATTGCTTCGACATCATAATACCAGTTGCCATCAATATCCTTGTCTGTACATACTATTTCTTTGCTCTCTCCACTTTGTATATCAGTCATGATGAAGATTGGAGAATCATTTACCCACTCTTCATTATTCTCCACATGGAAGACAATTCTGTACACGTCTGCATATCTCACTTCATACTCCTGAGGATTGATTGTTTCGACATTCTTAATCTCCCACGAACAAGTTGTCTCCATAGGAGAAAGAAGTATAGCATTCGACGAACAATATATCTCACCTTCATCTTTTATCACAACTCGAATATATGGGTGTGACTCAAAATCAGACCTTTTCAAATGAAGATTTATTCCTGTACCGTCATCCACTGGTGTGTATGATTCAGAAGGAATATCAATCCAATTCTGCTCTGCATTATAACGGCTGTCACTCCATTGCCAAACGTACTCGACACCAATAGGAAGATCTGCATTCGTCGACAGAATTCTGACATCAACATCCTTGGTATATATCACATTTTCAAGGTCTTCACCGATATAGACACAATCAGAGCACTCTGCGTCACGACCTACCTGGACATTGTTCTTGAATGTTGTCTTGGAGCCAGATGCCTCTTCAATCTCCACCTCACAACGATAATTGATATAGCTTACCCCTTCTGGGAAATGGGTATCAAATCTAGACACACCATTGCCAGCGACATCTGTAATCGTCTGCTGCACCAAAGGTGTGTTAGGGTTAGCCTCATCGTACCATCTGATATTTACTTGATGAACTGAAGGATCTAGATTCTCAAGTCCTTTTACAAACAGACTGACAGCGTCGTCCGTACATGCAGTCTCCGCGCTCACACATATAGCAGGAGTGATAGGCTCCTGAGTTTGCGACCCACTTGCATCATTCATGCCTGTTATCAAATACTCGACAGCGACACCTACCTTATTCGAATAAGGCAACACCATCGGATAGAATACAGGACAATCGTTGCTGGTAAGCATTCCTGCCATTTTAAACTCAGCTGTCATTGTATACCAACCTGGCTTAGCGTCTGGAATCTTCACCTCTGTCAAACAGTCGTTGTTGATAGAAGTGGCCATCATACTGTTGTTAACTCCCATTTGCCAAGTTTCTCCAGTCTCCTCGTAAGTGATCGTACACTTTTGGTTGTAGAACGGATTGTCCGCAAGACTCGGAGTCTGATAATGTTCCTCATCACTTCCGTGTCGGTCTGAGAAGAAACCGAAATGACAAGGATTCTCACCTTCCAATCCATCTGTGATTAGCCAAAAACGGATGGATATAGTACCCGTCGAACCTTCTGTAATCGTGCCAGGATACTGAATTCCCAGCATCGGATATATCTTTGGCAAAGTGACATTTTCACTGGATCTGTATTTTTCTCCACCATGCCACCATAGATAATACATGTCATTGTCCAGATATGTAGGAGGCAACACAGCATCGCTACCACCTAACGACTTCATCGCATTACGATTGGCGATATAGTATGCATTATTTTTTCCAAACACATTCTCCTGAGCTGAAGGGAATGTCGGTTTGCCAATACGTGTACACTGTCCTATACCGAGATGTGTCATAGGATGAGCAGGATCTCCTGTAGGATATTTATCGGAATTGTGAACTCCAGGAGGAAAATCGCTATAGCATCTCGAATCCTGAGGTCGGATAAACATATAAGGGGCGTCGTCATTTTTCTCCGCCACAAACTGTCCGCCACTCATTCCGTTGAATGAAATGATAATAGCTCCTTCACTCGCACAAATCGGATCTATCTCATTTATTTTAAGCTCTACAGGTTCACTTCGTGTACATTTTCCCGTAGCAAAAAACCTAAATATTGCCTTATGGTTGTCGTCTTTGATTTTATATTTAAGACTTGTCGTTCCCGCGCCAGAAATTTCATAGGCATCCGTATTCGTCAATGTTCTTGCGTCTACCCATGCTCCATTCTCCAGTTTTTCCCAATACCCAGCGACAGTGGAAGGAGTGGCAAAAAAAACAACCTCATTATTTATATGGTTAACACCATACACTTTGGTTTTGTCGTACGATACCTTCAAATCAAAACCAGCCACCTCTTGTGCCTTAATAATATTGGAAGGTATTTCATTTCCATTGACCTTAAGCACATATCTGTAATATGTAGATGAGACACTGTTTATTACCGTTACATTTCCTGTCTCAGTATATTCTGACGGCTTTACCACTGCCCATATTTCACCATCCTCACTTTCCTGAAGTTCAAATGTCTTTTCGCAACTGATACTAACGACATTTTTTCTTGTCATCGTCAATGCTCCTACCTGACATTTTTTCAAAATGCCTGAAATAGAAACAGATGGATACGTGGTGCAATTAATTGCCGTTTGAGCTTTCAATGCCGCACAACCCATTGATAGAGACACACGGTAATATGTGTATTTTTCAACAATTTCTCCTGACAATGTCGAACCTGTCACTCCATCTATAGATGTCCAATTACGGCCATTATTCGAGCCTTCCCACGTGAATGCAGGATTGTCAAGTCCGAAATCCGACTTATATGTAAAGTCTAAATTCGCAGTAATGGCTCTGCTTCCACTACATACGTCGCATATATTCTCCGTCAGATTCAAATTGATATACGAATCTGTTTTTGTTGTAGACCAAAATGCTTTATCTCCCTTGATATACACATACAATGGGGTCAAAGACTCTGTTATGGCGACACCATTCGAAGTCGTATTAAACGAGTTAGTGCCAGCGTCTTCTATTTTATAATGACTTCCGACACCTGCCAATTGTATATTTCCTGTTCCATTATAGTCGACGCGATAAAATTTTCCTCCGTTGTTATCACAACATAATGTCAGAACACGGTCTATAGAGACTCCGTTCTCTCCTGTCACTGAAGGAGTTTCGTGATTCAAATTCAGACTTATATCTCTTTGGTAACTTGCGTTGTTGCGATCATATACTCTGATTCCATAGTCATAAGAAAAATCATTTGCCTCATACATCTCCTTTGTGATGTACAATGTCTTACCTGTGGCTCCAGAAATCTCACTGATATTACCATTTACCTTCACATACCATTGGTAACGAGCGGCATCACACGGTTCTGTCAACAAAGTAAGTGTGATATCCCCACAAGGGAAGTTTTCTACATTATCAATTTCAAAAGCTATAACCTTTCTGTCGTTATGCGAGCTGACATATATTTTCTTGTTTGTGTCATCCACATAAATATAGAATTTTTGATTGGCAAGACTGTTGTTGACCGCCAAGACGTCTTCATTGCCAATTTTATTGACAGCGATGTTATTATTATCGCTGCCTTCAGCAATGATTATCTTATATCCTGCCACATGCATATATGCCCATCCGTTCCAGTCGCCATGAGTTCCTGTGTTACGCACCGTAATCTCAAAATTATTACAGCACAATGGGGTTACCTGCGACACCTCTAATTGGGCTCCCGTAGCTGAGCTAGCCAACTGTGGAACATCATAAACCGAATTAAAATCAAAAGGAAGATATGAGACTACAATTGGTTCTGAATACACCCACGTCCAATTATTTCCATACGCATATCCGGCTCTTACATATCTCGCTCCATTTATATTATTGAAAGTGACAGAAATGGAATTGTTGGACCCTTCACTTATGCCCGACCAATTATTTCCATCCCATCTCTCCAGTTTATACGAACGCACATCATTATGACCACATCCATTCGTGATTACAAATGTTGCGTTTTCACACGAAATGTTTCCGCTTGTGTTGACTGTGATACATGGGCATGGATTTGTTGTTGTCAGATGCCACGTGCCACTGTCTTCATACAAATAGAGATTTCCATATAACCTAGCGTTAGTACTATTATTATCAACACGGTTAAAATTGCCATTGCCGTTCTTAGTGACAAAACTTGCATCATTATCGACTATCACATCTATTTTTGCTCCTGATGAAGTGCGGAAATACCAATCATCATTCTGCATTGAATTGATACTACCATTCAACGGCACAACAAATGCACAAGTAGAACATCCTGAAAGCTTAGTCAATGAAGAATAATTATATGCATTTCCATTTTGTGCTATTTCGACTCCACTTTTAGAGACCTTAACAACATTAGATTTCTCATTTCCACTAATCACTCTGTAGTAGACGGTGTTGTTTACACCCGACGCATCATATGTCAAGCCTCCATTAGTGACATTATTCCAATTATTATTGCCGTCATTACTGCTCTGCCATGTCCAACTTGTTATCTCACCACATGTGTTATTCAGTGTGATTATTGTGTTGCCACAAGCCGATGCCGCATTATCGACGGAAAGAGTCATACATCTGCATGGATCCTCATTAGAGAACACCCAACCATTATCATAATATATGTATCCGGTAGAAAATTTACTTCTATCAACCTGATTAAAGTTTCCATTTTCTATTTTGAAATCGCTATGGCTGCCAGGAGCAATAGACATAGACATCTTCACTCCATCCTGCTCAAACCACCATTGCGTCAAGAAATTGTTTATCTGGTTGAAATTGAACATATACGCACACATTCCAGGACATCTGGCATTTGTGTATCGAGTAAGCGTTACATTTTCATTATTATTTGTTCTTAACCTTATCTCACTTCTGCCAACAGAGACTTTATTACTCTCTGCGTCACCATCCTTCGCATACACATTTGCGCTACCATTCGCATATACATACGATGGAGAGATAGTAAGACTGTTTCCGTTAATTGTTATTCCATTGCCATTAGATAGTTTTGTCGAGCCATAATACCATTCAAGGGAATTTGAACTTTCACTTGCCAGGAATGTGATATCTTCACAAGCCACTTTCTGAGCTGTATTGGGAGTGATGGACAAAGTGGAAGGAACAGTGCCGTTACAAGTCTCCGAAGCATACCACTCCCCATTCTTCTGGTATATATATAATGTATAATAAGGACCACTGTAAGAAGCACAGTTGCTGGTATATGAATTCGTGCGATCCCATCCACAATGCTGCAATGGTTGAATAGATGTCAATGTATTTCCATTGTTGTTATTATAAAGCTGATTCTCATTTCCCCAAACAAAAAAAGAAAATTCTGTTCTTAACGGTATCACATTATTGCCTGAATCTTCAAATTGCCAATTTGAATACAACAAAGGTGTTGTTGAAGTTGTATAATAGCAACCAGAATTCTCATTCAAATCTATAACTGTTCCGCCATTATTTCCATAATTACCCGAAGTACATCTGATATGATAAGAAGACGTGCCTGAGCCACCATTTGATGTAGTCAGTTCGTAAGTTTTCGAAGATGTTCCGCAAGTAGATGTTATTTCATAATATATGGAATATGAATGATTAGCCTGAAATACATAATTATCATTTGCATCAATATCTATACCATCAACCTTCCAATGGTGACTCACTTTTGTACATCCATGTAAGTCAACATCCATTTGAACCTCTGACAAATTCATTCCTGGAGTAATAGACAATGATGTCGTATTTATAGTCGGTGCCTGACCTCCATTTGACTGAATTGTCACACTATAGTCTTTCGAAGAAGTGCCACATTCATTCGTGACCTCATAAGTTAAACTATACGTTTGCCCAGCCTGTAATACATAATTGTCATTTTGATTTGCTCCATTCACCTTCCATTGATGTCCTGTTATAGCATTCCCATTATTATTAACTGAAATTGTGATCTGAGAAAGTGTGGTGCCAGCACTTACATTTTGAATAGAATTTGTATTGATAGTTGGCTTATTACATCCAGAACCTCCACTTTCTGAATCTGCGGCAGATATTATTGTATTCAAATTTGACGTGGTTGTCTGTCCTACATACCATACTTCATTTTTGCGATAAAGATAAATACGATAATTATAAGGATTAATGCCCGTAACTTTATAATCACCATTAACATTAAGTCCATTGCTGTAATTTCCATCAACAACAAGATTCACAACATTATTGGGATATGAAGAATAAAAAATAACACCCAATTGAGACATTTGGTCCTTGTGAGACTGATCAACTTCAAAGACTAATTTTGTCTGATCTTTTCTTTCTACAGAAATATCTATTATACCCTGACTCCATCCTGAAGCATCACATTTACCAACCGTAGGCAAATCCACTGCCTTCACCTCAAAACCAAGACACATAAACAATGCCACTAGGTATAAGCCCAGTGTGCCAGAAAACTTCATTCTATTAAAAAAGGCATAAAATCCCCTTGTTTTCATGCTATCTAAAATCATCTTCAAAAAAGTTCTATATTATAGTGTTTGTCTTGGCGATAGTCTACTGTCATCTTTCAACTAACGTCAAAGTCATCTTTGTAGTTTAAGCAAATGTTTGTAACTCTTCATATCAAAAACAAACAGTCTCACAGGTACAAACTTTACTCTATATCCTCCTCGTCAAACAACTATATTTTTGATAAAATAATTTCTATACTCTCAGCCCCAAAACATACAGACACATTTTAAGGCACATATGCAAATATATAGTTTTTTTCAAAAAATGATTTTACATTTCTGTTAAATCTGCATAATATTCGTAATATTTTGTGGCACAAACGTAAAAAAATGCAAAAAAGGTTCTAAAAATTCAATAAAACCACAAAACAGACTCCACTAATTGCATTTTCCACTTATTCCGAATTGTGAATTATGAATTATGAATTGTTAATAACTATCCCACCCAATTTTCGTCAAACGTTTTTTCCCGTCGTAAATTTGCAGAAAATAAAAGAAGATGAGATTTAGCTATATATATGATGCCCGCACTACATACCTCGTAAATTGTTACGAGGATCATGTCCGCAATCACTACTCAGACAGCTATCTGTCTGAAGAAGAGATTGTCTCTGTGCTATATTATTACGCTGATCTTGGAGAACACGACAGAGCATTCGCCTGTGCCGACGACGCTTTAGCTCACTACCCTTATAATGATGAGATCCGCATCTGCCGTCTGTTTATGGAGTTTACAACAAAAGGATTCAAAATCCTGAAGAAATGGAACCCTGAGGCTGACTATCTGCGTTATCCGCACAACAACTATCTTATCATTCTCCACCATATCCTTAATGCTATCGACAACAGGACTAGCATCGACGCCGCTATAAAAAAGGCTATCGTGGACATTCAGTGGAACAAGGAGACTGACTGCAACCCCGTCGATTCAATCTTCGACGTCGCAGATGTCATGAATGTGTTGTGCAAGGAAGACGAGGTGCTTAAAATGGCGCAGGATGTCACAAGCAAACTGCCGACAAAAACGGATGCCGACATTCGCGTAAAAGCGGAATGCTATATCCAGCTCGCCGACTATTCCATCGGCGACGACAAATATAAAATAGCTTCTGAGATGTATGAGGCTCTCGTCGACGAGAATCCTTATTGCATGGAGGCTTGGCTCGCCCAAGGAATCCTACATTTCATGAATTTCAACTATAAGGAGGCTAAGCTTTCTCTCAATTTCGCTCGCGCGATCAATCCCGACAGCAACCGTCTGCACCTGTGGTTCGGAAAAGTGTACGCAGCCACTGGCAAATTCAAGGAGGCTGTGAAAGAGCTTCGCATGCACGGCATGCTCTACCCTACGGATATCAAAGCAAAAATTGAGTTGGCCAACTGCTATCTGATGGCTGACGACTACAAGAAAGCAGCGTCTATTCTGGAAACAATTCCGGAATCACATTTCGATTATCATAATGCCCAATACTCTCTCGCCATCTGCTACAACCAGAGCGATCGTAATAAAGAGGCTCTCGCTTGCATCAACAAGGCAATACGTGAAGTGGAGGGCGACTATTTCGACACTGTGATTTCCGACACTGTAAGCCTCGGATCCAATGTCTACAAAATGGATTGGGATGAATCGCCTTGCAAGCAGACCAAAGTGGACTACTATCTGCTAAAAGCAGACATCCTCGTTTGCCTCGAAGAGCTTAACGAAGCCGAAAACATTTACAACCTTGTGTTGGAGATGGACAACAACAACGCCGACGCAATCTCCGCCCTCGGTCATATTTATATGGACCGCAAGGATTTCCGCAACGCTATATATATGTACGACGAGGCGATTTCCATCAACGCTGACAACGCCGGTGAAATCCACGCGCTCAAGGCTGTGGCATATTACAAAATGAGAGACATCAAGTCTGCCGCCACTTCAATGAGGGAGACGGGAGAGGATTTCATGGCAGAATCTCTATTCTACGAATATTGTCCGGAAGCAAAAACCGATAACGATTTTCAAAAATTCTTCGACAATGAGAAATAATGTTTGGAAAATAATAATGTTGACGGGAATACTCGCGTCTACATCTTGCAAGGAGAAATCATTCGACTATGAATACCGCATAGTCAACGACCAACCATGCGATGTGATTCTGAAATTCACGTTGGACAAAAACAATGTCTCATACGAAGATACTATCGCACCGTCTACAGACACCCTTATCTATCTGCGCGAAGACGTGACTGGCAATGAGGTATGGGACGTGGAGACGTCTGCCCAGGTCTACCCTTTCAAAGAGATCACCGCCTACCGCATGACAGAACCTGTAGACACAAGCAAAAACCTCAAACTTCGCAGAATGTGGGAGGGAGTGATGGAGACAACCAAATATGGAGAAGAGCGCGGAGTATACTCTCTCCACCTCGTCGACAGCGTCTTCAACAAGACAATCCTTGCTCCTGCAGATACCACCAGCTCTGATTCCACTATCACTGAATAAGCCAAGTGATGAAACCTTAGCCGGTCTACCGTCGGATGAGGCAGAGGAAAATCCCTTTGCCACCGACAATACGCTAAACACAAAAAGAAAACAAAAACTAAATACATGAAACACTTTGGTTTGATTGGGAAAGTGTTAGTCCACTCATTCTCAAAAAAATTCTTCACTGAGAAATTCGCTAAAGAAGGCATCGACGCACAATACGATTTGTACGAGCTACCTGTGATCGACGATTTCAAAACTCTGATTGCCTCAAAAGAGTTTAGCGGATTCAATGTGACAATCCCCTACAAGGAGCAGATCATTCCGTTTCTGGATTCATTAGACCCCATCGCAGAAGGAATCGGAGCCGTGAACACTGTGAAATTCATCCGCGAAAATGGAAAGACGGAATTGCGTGGATACAACACCGACATCATCGGATTCACAGACAGCATCAAGCCCTTGCTACGTGAGCACCATAAAAAAGCACTTATTCTGGGCACCGGCGGAGCGTCAAAAGCAGTTTGCTATGCTTTTAAGCTGATGGGAATCGAATACAAATATGTGTCAAGGAACGCACGTCCTGATGCTTTCACATATGCCGACCTTAATGAAGAGGTGATGAAGGAGTATTCAGTCGTAGTAAACTGCTCCCCCGTCGGCACATTTCCGCACCACGATGAAGCTCCAAATATCCCATACGAATTTTTGACTCCAAACCATCTGTTGTACGATCTTGTGTACAATCCTGAGCATACAAAATTCTGCCAACTAGGAGAGGTTCATGGAGCAATTTGCAAGAACGGTCTTGAAATGCTACATAATCAAGCAATTGCGTCGTGGAAGATATGGAACGACATCAAATAGATGTTATCAAACATACTTTCGATGAGTTTCAGCCATTTTTCGCAATCAACCTACCGAAACCCCAATAGGCACTAGACGTTTGAGAGATAAGCTCAAAAAAAGCCGCATTCAGAAATCGGGGAGACAAAAAAACGCATAACAAAAAATACTGTTATGTCAAGAGTATTTTTTAATTTTTTTGTAGGTAATATTGCGAAAGTTTTAGAACGAATAAGAACAATAAAGAAGTGATATAACAAAGTGATATAACAATGGACTTAGACAAAATTACAATTGAGAAACGCGATGGCAAACACGAGGCGTTCTCTAAAGAAAAAATCAAGAATGCGATAACGAAAGCGTATCGCGCTAGTGATGTGAAGGAAGAACCTGGAGTGATTGATCAAGTTACAGATGCAGTTTGCAACAGCATCGACAAGGATATCATCTCAGTAGAGGAAATTCAAGATTTGGTAGAGCATGAATTGATGTTCCGCAACCACCATGTCGCAAAGAAATACATTCTCTACCGTGACCAACGTAACACAGAGCGTCACAAGCGTACTCACATGAAACACGTGATGGATGGCATCGTCAACATCGAGAAAAACGATGTCAACCTAAGCAATGCCAACATGTCGTCGCACACTCCTGCCGGACAGATGATGACATTCGCATCTGAGGTAACAAAAGACTATGCAATCAAATATCTGCTAAGTCCGAAGTTTGCCCGCGCACACAAAGAGGGAGACATCCATATTCACGACTTGGACTACTACCCAACAAAGACAGTGACTTGTGTACAGTATGACCTTGAGGACATCTTCGAGAGAGGTTTCAAAACAAAGAACGGAAGCATACGTACGCCTCAATCAATCCGTAGCTACGCCACATTGGCGACTATCGTTTTCCAGACTAACCAGAACGAGCAACACGGAGGTCAGAGTATTCCAGCATTCGACTTCTTCATGGCACCAGGTGTCTACAAGACATTTATAAAGAGTGCGGAGCAGATGATCATATTCCTTTGCAGAATCAAGCATAAGGACATGGATTTCAGCTTCTTACGCAACATGTTGAAGGAAAACATCAAGAGCATCGACGTAACAGACGAAGAGAAGAACAACTTGGTGGCTATGCTAAGCGGAAAGGGAATCAACATCACCCTTGACGAGTTGTCGGTAATCGTAAACAACGCATACGACAACACTCGTAACGAAACGCTTCAGGCAATGGAAGGTCTTGTCCACAACTTGAACACAATGCACTCTCGTGGAGGTAACCAGGTGGTGTTCAGTTCTATAAATTATGGAACAGATTTCTCTCCAGAAGGAAGAATGGTGATGAGAGAGCTACTCAACACCACATCAAAAGGACTTGGAAGCGGAGAAGTTCCAGTGTTCCCTATCCAGATTTTCAAGGTGAGAGACGGAATTTCTTACTCAGAGGAAGATTACAAGAACGCAATCGAAAACTGGGATGCAGCAATGGCTGGTGAAATCAAGTTTAAGGCTCCGAACTTCGACCTATTGTTGAAGGCATGCGCAACTACTGCCACATCATTGTTCCCTAATTTCCTATTCTTGGATACTCCATACAACAAGCATGAGAAGTGGGACATCAACGATCCTAAGCGATACAGATATGAATTGGCTACAATGGGTTGCCGTACTCGTGTGTTTGAAAACCTTAACGGTGAGAAGACATCAATCGGACGCGGAAACCTATCATTCACATCTATCAACCTTCCACGTCTTGCCATAAAGGCAAAAAGAGAGGCTGAGGATCTTTACCCAGACGGCGACAAACACTTGATTCGCAAAGAGGCAAAGAAGATTCTTATTAAGAAGACGAAGGAGATGGCGGCATTCGTAGCCGACCAGCTATATGAAAGATATCTATACCAGCGTACAGCTTTGGCACGTCAGTTCCCATTCATGATGGGCAACGATGTATGGAAGGGAGGCGCTGCTTTGGCTCCAAACGATGAGGTAGGAGATGTACTTAACAGCGGTACTCTTGGAATCGGATTCATCGGCGGTCACAACGCGATGATGGCTATCTATGGAGAGAGCCACGGAACAAACCAAGATGCATGGGAATGTCTTCGCGACGTATTGATTGCTATGAACGAAGTGGTAAAAGAGTACAAAGAAAGATATCATTTGAACTTCTCTGTTCTTGCCACTCCAGCAGAAGGTCTTGCCGGAAGATTCACTCGTTATGACAAGCAGAAATTCGGTGTGATCGAAGGAGTCAACGACCGTGATTACTATGTCAACTCATTCCACATAGATGTAAAGGAGAATATTTCATTGATCGACAAGATCAAGAAAGAGGCTCCATTCCACGCGCTAACAGGTGGAGGTCACATCACATACGTGGAGCTTGATGGAGAAGCAAAGAAGAACGTCAGCTCAATCCTTAAGATAGTAAAGGTAATGCACGACGAGAATATCGGCTACGGTTCAATCAACCATCCAGTCGACACTTGCAAGCGTTGTGGTTACCGTGGCGTCATCTACTCTACTTGCCCACTATGTAAGAGTGAGGAGATCATCCGTCTACGCCGTATCACAGGCTACTTGACAGGTTCACTTGAATCTTGGAACTCAGCCAAGAGAGCAGAGGAAAAAGATAGAGTAAAGCATCATTAATCTGATAATCCAGATTTTATATCACTAAGAGCCAGACATTTTGCCTGGCTCTTTTATTATTTTAACATGATTTTGACCAAATTTAAAAGATAGTTGGAGTGTCATAAATGAGGATCGTTAAGGGCGGAACGCCCTAACCACTCCCCTAGAGTGCGAGCCGTAGGCGAGCACATATAAACCACACAGAGGACTAAGTTCACAGAGAAAGACCACGTCTTTTATGAGAAAAGTTGGAGTGTCATAAATGAGGATCGTTAAGGACGGAACGTCCTAACCACTCCCCTACAGTGCGAGCCGTAGGCGAGCACATAAAATTTAATAAAGCCACAGAGGCAGAAGGGTTACTGAGAAAGGCTACGCCTTTTTATGAAAAAAAGAGACAAGAAAGCAGTACTTATGGTATTGCCTTTCAGGCAATACTTATGTCATCGTCGCACCTTCCCGAGACGTTGTCACGGATTACTCTCGCTTTGCTCGATAGCGTCTTTCAGACGAAAAAGTTGAAAAATCAGTCATAAATAGGACAAAGCCAATTAAAATTTGAGTCTCTAAATAACACAATATTTGAATTAACTTTATATTTGCATCGTATAACATTTTATTCGATTAATTAATAGGGTATTTATATGAAAAAGATTTTTAATGTGATCGGCATTTGTGCCACAGTTGTTTTATGCGTTTGTATCGTTTCATGCGATAGTGGCTACTACTCTTTTGATGATGAAATAATCACAAAAATAGAAAATCATGAAATACAGGAAGATACAATAATAACAGACATCGCCTACTCATTGTTTGACGATAGTATCCATTTGCCTGTCAATGTGATCTTCACTTATGGCACTAATTACAATCATGACTATTTTAAGTTTGATCCAGCATACAAAGACACAATCAAACAGTGTATGTTTGAACAATCAGAAAAGCTTTCCGAATATGGAAATTTCCTGATAGATTGGCATAAAGTTCATGAAGGAGCAAACATCAAAGATCTAATTTATAACTGTACAGTAAAAGATTCTGTCTGGTATTTCGTAAGTGCTTTCCACACCTTAAATGAGAAAGATGTAAAACTAATAAAATACATCCAATTTGGAGAAAAATCTGAATATCCTTATTTTATATTTTCTGCCAACACCTCTTATCTAATTGATGATGATGGTATTATGAGGTTCTCCAATTGGTATTAAAATCAGTAGATAAACGAGGATCGTTAAGGGCGGAACGCCCTAACCCCTCCTCACGTGCGAGCCGTAGGCGAGCACATATAAAACACCACAGAGGCACAAGGGTCACCGAGAAAGACTACGTCTTTTTATGAGAGAAGCTGGAGTGTCATAAATGAGGATCGTTAAGGACGGAACGTCCTTATCCCTTCTCACGTGCGAGCCGTAGGCGAGTACATATAGATAGAATAGGCAAAAAAGCTCGGAGTCTGAAGAGAAAATCTTCTTTTTATAAGAAAGAGAGAGAAATCATCATATGGAATAAATTTTTATCGCTCGCCCTTTGGGCTCGCGAAAAGAAAGGGAGTTAGGGCGTTCCGCCCTTAACAATCCTCAAAATCATTCACCCAATAAGAGAATGATAAAATTATGTTTCTCTAAAGAACACAATATTTGAATTTAATTTTATATTTGCATCGTATAACATTTTATTCGATTAATTAATAGGGTGATTTTATGAAAAAGATTTTTAATGTGATCGGCATCTGTGCCTTGATAAGTTATCTCTTCATTTTTTCTTCTTGCGAAGAATCTTATGATGAGGATGAACTTTTGAGAGATATCGACAAGAAAAGGCTTGAAATGGAAATGAAAGAAAGGACGTTTGTCTATGAGGGAGACATATTTCAATTGCCTGCAAGAATCAAAAAAATTGATTCAACATATGTTTATGGTCTTTTCGAAGACACCTCTTACACTTACTCTTTCAACGCTTCCGACAGAGAAGCTATCAAACAACATCTGTTTGAATTGACATCAAAGCTGTCTGAGTACGGAAATTTTGACCTCAACAGGGAAAAAAAGTTCTTTAGACTCGGTGTCACTTCATTGAAAGATGCCAAAATTGATGTCTCAGATGATGCAACACGTTGGTATTATGTAGGATCTAATGGCAAAATATATTATATTAGTTTCGATGAAAATTCAGAAGAACCGTGTTTTGAAATCAGCAATGGTTTATGGGAAATAGATGAGAACTATATAATACAGTATCTATGTCTTCCATTAATTCCAGATATACGATTCGATTAATTAATAGGACATTTTATGAAAAAGATTTTTAATGTGATCGGCATTTGTGCCTTGATAAGTTATCTCTTCATTTTTCCTTCTTGCGAAGAGTCTTACGATGAAGATGAACTTTTGAGAGATATCGAGAAAAAGAAAAATGAGAAAAAAAGATTAGAAGAAGCTCAAAAGGCTCTTATTGAAGCTCAGAAGACATCCATAATCGTCTTTGAAGGAGACACTTTCACTTTGCCAGTAAAAGTTTTGCCTGTATATATAGAGTCTCCATACACAGCTTATGGATATAAAGGGGTTTATTCCTACATTTTCGACATATCTGACAAAGAAGTTATTATGAAAAATTTGTTTGAACAAACAGCAAAGATTTCCAAAATCGGCAACATTCTTTTAACGCCAGATCGTATATTTCCTAAAAGCATTAATATCTCTGATGTGTTGATTAATTTCTCTGATGTATTGGAAGAAAATTATTGGCAATATGTCATATCAGAAAATGGCTTTATCAGAAAGATACGATTTTCTTTTGAAGGAGACAAAGCTAGTTTTATCATTGATCATGATAACTTTTTGGGAGAAAGAAAAAGTGACGAGAACGAAAACAAATGGGATTTCATACACATTCCTTATATCTTTGTACCCAATGGGTTAGACGATATCCATGATATATTTGTAAATGACTAATAGGATTTTGACTAGGAAAACTATAGATCATTCTCTCTTGATATTTGATTGAAGGCAATGGATTTAGTTGGTCGTTCAATTAACACTAAAATCTGATTGTCCTAAACACAAATAATCCCCGAAAGACACTCAATCTTTCGGGGATTTATACGTTTATAATCTATCAATCCGCTACTTTTCCAAACAAATCAAAATAGTCGCAGTCTGTGATCTCCACATTGTAGAATTCGCCGATCTTCATATCATTGTCTGCCTTCTTCACCAACACTTCCTGATCCACCTCTGGAGAATCAAACTCTGTGCGGCAGATGAAATACTCCGCGTCTTCACGGTCGACAATCACCTTCATCGTCTGCCCTACCCTTTCGCCATTCTTCTGCAAAGCGATTCTCTCCTGCACTTTCATCAACATGTCGAGACGCTCCTGCTTTGTCTCAAACGGAATGTCATCTTCATAATGTTTGGCGGAGTATGTGCCCTCTTCCTCTGAATACGCGAACGCTCCCATACGGTCGAACTTCGTATCCTTGACGAATTGCAAAAGTTCGTTGAAATCCTCCTCCGTCTCACCGGGATGACCAACTATAAATGTGGTTCTCAACGTGATATCAGGCACTTCACGTCGCACTCTTTCAATAAATTCGATTGTATCTTCCTTGGTGACGTGGCGAAGCATCTTCTTCAACATTCCTGTGGAAATATGTTGGAATGCCACATCAAGATATTTGCAGACGTTGCTGCGTTCGTTCATCACTCGCAATAAGTCCCATGGAAAATCCGACGGATATGCGTAATGCAGACGAATCCACTCCACTCCTGGAATGTCCGACAGTTTCTCCACCAGCTCCGGCAGCATCACCTTGCCATACAGATCCTTGCCGTACGACGACAAGTCCTGAGCTATCACCTGCAACTCCTTCACTCCCGTCGCCACCAATCTCTTAGCCTCATCCACCAATTCCTCCATAGGAATCGACTTGTGCGGTCCGGTGATGATTGGAATCGCGCAATACGAGCAATGTCGGTTGCACCCTTCTGAAATCTTCAAATATGCGTAATGCTTTGGTGTTGTGACGTCACGTGTCGTGGAAAGGCTGTCATCGTAGGAATGTCCAAGGTCGGCGATCATCTTTTTCCATGTGAACTTGCCATAAAACTTGTCCACTTCAGGGATTTCCTGTTCCAAGTCAGCAAGATAACGTTCGGAAAGGCATCCCATCACAAATAGTTTCTCAATCTTATGTTTCTTTTTCAGTTCACAAAGATTCAATATTGTGTTGATAGACTCCTCTTTCGCGTCGCCGATAAATCCACAAGTGTTCACAACGACTGTGGATCCCATGATTTTGTCGGAATCATGACGACAATTATATCCCAACTTCTGCAGTTGAGCGCTCAAATGTTCGGAATCAACAAGATTTTTGGAACATCCGAGATTTATAAACTCAATAGTGTTATTTTTCCTCATTCTTGAAAAGAGAATCTACAAATTCACGTCGGTCGAACACCTGAAGATGTTCGATACCCTCACCTACGCCAATATATCTGACTGGGATTTTAAACTGATCAGAGATACCGATCACCACTCCACCCTTTGCAGTGCCATCAAGCTTAGTGATGGCAAGGGAAGTAACATCAGTAGCCTTAGTGAATTGTTTAGCCTGTTCGTAAGCATTCTGACCTGTAGAGCCGTCAAGCACAAGCATCACATCGTGTGGCGCGTCAGGAATGATTTTCTTCATCACCTGCTTGATCTTTGTAAGCTCATTCATCAAGTTTATCTTATTATGAAGGCGACCTGCAGTGTCGATTATCACCACGTCAGCGTCCTGAGCCTTAGCAGAAGAGATTGTATCGTAAGCCACAGCGGCAGGGTCCGAGCCCATATTCTGGCGTATGACAGGGCAACCCACACGTTCACCCCACACAGCAAGCTGCTCGATAGCGGCAGCACGGAATGTGTCGGCAGCGCCAAGCACCACCTTCTTTCCTGCCTTCTTATACTGATAAGCAAGTTTGCCGATAGTTGTCGTTTTTCCTGCTCCATTCACGCCGACGACCATAATCACATACGGATGTTTGCCTTCAGGCACGTCGAAATCACCCTTCAAATCGGTATTGTTCTCCTCAAGCAACGAAGCTATCTCATCACGAAGGATTTCATTCAGTTCATCTGTAGAGACATATTTATCCCTTGCGACACGAGCCTCGATACGCTCGATGATACGCAAAGTGGTGTCCACACCGACATCAGAAGTGACAAGCACCTCTTCAAGGTTGTCGAGCACCTCCTCGTCTACCTTGCTTTTACCAGCAATAGCACGTGAGATTTTTGAGAAAACGCTGGTTTTTGTCTTTTCCAGACCTTTATCCAACGCCTCCTTTTTCTCTTTTCCAAATAAACTGCTAAAGAAACCCATAATAATAAGATAAGAATACGTTACAAAATTAGTGCAAAAAAGCAAAAAAGCAATACATTCCTTTTGAATATTACAAAATATTAGTATTTTTGCATCCGTTTTCCTACGCGGTTCAGTAAGACATTTCAAAAAGAGATGCACCGCCGGATCTAATTTTATATTTATATAATATGTACGCAATAGTTGAAATTGCAGGACAGCAATTCAAGGTTGAGAAAGACCAGACATTGTTCGTTCACCACTTGGACGCTGAGCAGGGCGCTAAGATTGAGTTTGACAAGGTGTTGTTGATCGACAACAACGGAAGTGTAACTGTAGGAGCTCCTACAATTTCTGGTGCTAAGGTAGTAGCAGAGGTTGTTTCTCCACTAGTAAAGGGTGAGAAGGTTCTTGTATTCCACAAGAAAAGACGCAAAGGTTACCGCAAGTTGAACGGTCACCGTCAGCAGTTCACTCAGGTTAAGGTTAACGATGTTGTTGCATAATTAAGGAAAGGGTAAAGAAATGGCACACAAAAAAGGTGTAGGTAGTTCTAAGAACGGACGTGAATCAGCAAGTAAGAGACTTGGTGTAAAGCTTTTCGGTGGTCAGTTTGCAAAGGCAGGCAACATCATCGTACGTCAGAGAGGTACAGTTCATCACCCAGGTGATAACGTAGGTATGGGTAGCGACCATACATTGTTCGCTTTGGTTGACGGAATCGTTGTATTCCGCAAGAAGAAAGACAACAGATCTTTCGTTTCTGTTGAGGCTAAAGCAGCAGTAGCTGAATAACGAATTGTTTGTTCATAGCTTATAAATTTTGGGGCATCTCACAAATTTGTTTTGTGAGGTGTCTTTTTTTATTAAGATGCGGAGTGGTTAGGAGTTCCACCCTAAAAATTCTAATACTATACATCTAAATTTAGACAAATTCTTATATGAAGGAAAGTCATAAACTAGGACACAGCCATATTTAATCCTTTTTTTCTATATTTGCAAAAGAAACTTTCAAAAAAAGCAACCAGATTCTATATGGAAGCATATGTTTTAACTCAAGATGACAAAGTCAAATTCGGAGGAATAAAAGGAGAAATAAGGTTTGTCTTTCTTTTATTCTTAATTCCATCCATCATTCTCCTTATCATTCTACTTATCACTTTTTCCCCGATACCACTTTTCCTAAAAATTTGTCTGGGCGTATGTCCTGCTATTTTTTTTGCAGCCAAGCGTCTAACTTCCAAGGAGATAACAGAAGATTCCATATTACTAAAAATTGACGAATCAGGCATAGCATTTCGTCCGGATTCGAACGATACAGCTGCACTTATTGAATTTAAGGATTACGACTATCTCTCTACGTATCATCCAGCCCCAAACGGTCTCATAAAACTACGTTGGAAGGAGATAAGAAACATAAAAGTGAAAGCCGGACGATCTGTTGCAATAATGCAAATCAAAACGACAAGCAATACCTACTATTTTGATCTCGTTGAAAATGGAGCTGTCCGTTATTACACTTTCAGACACAAACTACGCAAGTTTGCCGACGACAAAAGCAAAATAAAATGTCCATTGACAACAATTGATTACGATTTTGGAATAGACTAAAAACAGAGCTACTACAATAAAAGTTGAATTTCAAAAAGACAAATATATGATCAGCATTAAAAAGAATTTTTCTCTTAAAAACTATAATACTTTCGGACTTGACCAATGTTGCTGCGAATTTATCGAATACGACGATGTGGCTGAACTTCAATCATTTATCAAAGACGGCAACATCTCCGGCAAACGTTTGTTCCAACTTGGCAGTGGCAGCAACATCCTCCTTTGCAATGATTTCGACGGCACAATGATGCACTCTCAAATCAAAGGTATCGAGATAGTGTACGAGGATGCAGATTTCGTCGACGTGAAGGTTGGAGCCGGTGAGATCATGGACGACTTCATCGCTTGGGCAGTGGAGAATGGCTATTGTGGTGCGGAAAACCTCTCTATCATCCCTGGCACTGTGGGTGCATCAGCAGTGCAGAACGTGGGAGCTTACGGTGTGGAGGCGAAAGACATCATCAAAGATGTGGAAATGATAAAGATTGAAGACGGGAGCATTCACGTCGCTCCGAATAAGGAACTTCATTTCGGATACCGTCAGAGCCGATTCAAAGAGGATTGGAAAGACAAGTTTATCGTCACTCACGTCACATACAGATTAAAGAAGCAACCAGACTTCAAACTTTCTTACGGTGGTCTTTCAAAAGAACTGGAAGGCAAAGAGATCAATTTGAATTCCATCCGTGAAACTATCATCAGCATAAGAAACAACAAGTTACCAGAGGTTGGCAAAGTGGGAAGTGCGGGCAGTTTCTTCAAGAACCCCATCGTCGACAGATCAATTTACGACGAGATATGCCGACGCGAGAAAGCCCTTGACGAATCCGTACTCGTGCCTAAATACGACATTTCCGAGACAGAGGTGAAGATTCCTGCAGGATGGATGATCGAGCGTTGCGGATGGAAAGGTCAAAGCCACAACGGAGCTGGTGTTTGGCACAAACAGGCACTTATCCTCGTCAACAATGGAAATGCGAAAAGCAGGGACATCATTGAATTAGCAAACACAATCCAAGTCGACGTATGGAGCAGATTCGGCATCAAGATTGAACCTGAAGTGATATATATCAACAATTTATAAATCAATTTTTTGCATATGAGCAAACTCAAATCTTTATTTTCTAAAGTCCCTGTTTTTTTGAATAGTATAAAGCTCTACCCTGTGGAGCTTTGTATGACTTTGTTTTTACTCATCTCTGTTGTTATCATCTTTGAGGCAATATCCATTGCAGACGACGAATCAAAAATTTCACCGTACGCCAATTTTTTTTATTCAATATGGACATTTGCTGTTTTGCCGTTTATCACAACAATCATCATTCGTTGCGACTGGAAAAACCGAACTAAAAGCAACATCGCAAAATATGCGTATTGGGCAAGCTGTCTGCTGCTTCTTCTCCCTGGATTTATTTTTCCCAAATACGAAATGAGCGAAGAAATAATATTTGGGACATATCTTCTTGCTTTTGGACTTCTGATTTCAAGTGGTTTTTACTGGGACAACCGTAAATACGCTTACAATGGAAGCCAGATATTTCACCAACTGTGTTCATCAATAATCATAAGCGGAATATTGGGTCTTGCCTACTATGCTGTGGCAGGCACGATAACCTATCTTTTCCTTTCCTCAAAATCCGTAGAAGAGTATTTTATCGTACGCTGTCTGTTGTTATACGGAGGTTTGTTTATAGTTATCATATTCTTTCCTCTATTGTTGACACACAAGCTGTCTGCCGTCAGAGAGCAGAAGGAAGAAACGATTTCCAAAGTGCTCGATTTCTGTGCCAATTACATTCTTATCCCATTCCTCATAATCTACACAGTCATTCTTTACGCATACGCATGTGAGATATTGATTTTATGGAATCTGCCCAAAGGAATGGTCGGATGGATGGTGATGGGATATATTTTCCTGGCATTTATCGGACATGCACTACAGAGAATCATCAGTAACAAAAGGTTTGAGCCATTTTTCCGTTATCTTCCATACATTTCCATCGTTCCACTGGCACTGTTCTGGGTAGGATTATGCCGACGTTTGTCCGACTACGGTTTGACGGAAAGCCGAATCTACATCTTGACATTCGGCGTCTCGGCAACTCTTTTCATGATCTTTCTTCTATTCAAAAAGACAAACCATTATCTGCTAATGGCAGGTATAGTCGGAGCAATCATCGTATTTTTAGCATACATTCCTTGGACAAACGCCACACGTTTGGCGGCATTCAGCCAATTATCTACAGTCAACAAATATGTCAAGAAATACGACCTGTTAAAAGACGACCAGCGTCATTTCAAGGATTTCAGTGATTGGTGCGCTGAAGCCACAGCAGATACCTCAGAAGTGTTACGCTTCATATCCGCTTATGAATATCTAGGCAAAGGTTACGTAGAAAAGAAAGTGGGAAATGATATCCAATACGACTCTATATATTCAATCTACGGAAGCATTCCAAATGAAATCAAGGAAAAATATAGCAAAGACAGATTGGGCAATTATAGCTATAAAACCGCTAATGAGAAGAGATGGATACACCACAAGAAGAAGTCATATCCTATTGACATCAAATGTTATCCGTTCTTATGTAAATTAGAAACGTATTATGGAGCGATAGATGGTGATAAGTGTGGAAATTTCATAAACATATATGAAGGAGACAGAATGATTTTTTCCATAAACTGGGAGCAACATATCCGCAATAATCTTACGACGCTTCTTCAAGACTCTATACCATTGGAGAAAGAAGATCAGTTTTTCACATTCAGAAACGACTCCATATTGATTGTTATAGACGAATTTCATTTCACAAAAGAAGACGACAAACTCTACAGTTTTACCTTTGAAGACATGCTGATTTTCTCAAAGTATCCATTGGAAAATGTATCAATAAAATCAGACAATGAATAAGAACTCGCTTAAATTAACGTGAGTTCGATGAAATAAAAAAAGAGAAAATGATAGTTGGAGTGCCATAAAGAGGATTGTTAAGGACGGAACGTCCTAACTCCACCCCACGTGCGAGCCGTAGGCGAGCACACAGAATTAAATAAAAACTAAGAGACTAAAAGTTCATAGAGAAAGTCTTCTTTTATAAGAAAAGCGATTGTAATCAACCATTATACGAAATCATATCAATTTTTGACCGCTCGTCCTTTCGGATTCGCGGAGAGAGGGGAAGTTAGGGCAAATATCTATTAACATGGGCCCTTAACAATCCTCGATTCTATAACTCAATTTTAAATTAAATTTAAAACAGATTCTAAAACAAAATCGGCAGAGGAATCTTCCCCTGCCGATTTTCGTTATCGTTTTATAAACGTTTTTGTTTATCGTCTATCGTATCATTTCCTCACCAACAATGTGTAATTCTTGCCTTTTGAATTTCTCAAAATATAGAATCCGCTCTTCAAAATGTTTTTATAAGAATTATGCGAGACGGTGATCTTCTTGACAAATCTGCCGGCTATATCATAAACAGAATAGTCTCCGTCAGGAATCAATCCGTTCTCAGCTGAGATAGGCTCGACACCAGTCGGGTTGACACATCTGAATGTGAAGCAGTCGAGGTCCACCCAATCACCAGTGATCTCCACCTTCAACACATGTGTTCCTTTAGTCAACTTGTTCAACTTAGTCTCCACAATCTCAAAAGTATTCCAGTCTCCTGTGTTTGGCACTTTCACAAATCCTCCAGGAGTACCGTCGTCGCCAGGGACAATAAAGCTATTATCCAAATAGAATGTGAATGCCGCACCATTTGCTCCGGATGCCACTTTCGACTCTACGATATACTCGTCTTCATACTGAATATCAACCGTATACTCAAGCCATTCGCCTGTCTGAGTGTAGCCGACAGCAGTAGCGCTCATATCCACTCCCTCATTACGAGTTGTTCCATTACGATTCTCCTCATCATTATCGTGGTAAGCATTACCCTCACCTCCATTATCAAACTCCTCTGCTTCAATCTTTCCAGGAATCTTAAAAGGAACACCATTGAACGGAGTCTGCGGCATGAAGATAGTCACCTCCTTCTTGGAAGTCGTATACTCCTTGTTGTTATTGTCGTAAGCCACAGCCCAAATAGTGTGTGTACCCTCCGACACATTATCCCATACATACTTAGTCTCGCCGCTTACAAGTTTCTGTCCATCAGCGTAGATTTCAATCGACTTGGTATTCTCAATCTCATTGTTGACAATAATTTCAACCTCTCCCGGCTCCGACTCCTTATTGATAAAAGTTTCTATTTTGATGTCAGCCTGAGGATTTGCACCACCGTTCTTTTCCAAGATTTCAAGCATCTTCTCTGCGTATCTCTTGCCCAAAAGTTTGTAGCCAGCCACAGTGAAGTGATATTCGTCACTAGCCGCCTCACAACCTTCAGCAGAGATGACGTAAGAGTTAGGAATCACACTTGGCACTTTTCTGACAACAGTGTTATGACCACTACATGGACCAGTGTAACGGACCTCACCAACAAGCAGAGGAACGTCAGCTCCATTAAGACCAAGATCATCCAGCATATTCTGGTAAACCTCTTTCAAATTATTAGGCCAGCTTTGATCTCCTGTATTTGTCTCACCCTGATGCACCAAGATTCCCTTGATCACACCAACCTTCTGAGCCTCCTTAGCCACCTCAATAATACGTCCATAAGGATTGCTTCCATAAGATTTTGCATAATCCTGTAGCCAACTTGCAGCAGAGCTCAAATAGCTCTGATATTTAGTTTTACGGAAGGCATCAATACTAGCTCCACCAATAGCGACGTCGACAACACCGACTTTTATGCTTGGATCAAGTTTTTCCACCAAAGTACGTCCGAAATAGTCTACAGGTCCGAAGCCACTATTATTCCAGTGGAAACAACGAGCCAATGGCGGAACAGCAGTATACTCACCGCATTTTTTTTTGCCACACTGAGAACAGTTGTCAGCAGTGTAGAACATTCTGAATCTCTCGTCGACTCCCTGTTTTTCACTGTCAGGCACAGTGGCATTTCCCTCCATGTTCGACTGTCCCCAACATATATAGATATGATAATTAGGATCTGGTTCGGCAATAGCCAAAGAAGAAGCCCCTACCAAGCACAGAGAAAGAGCCATGCGTAAATAATGAAATAAAAATGTGTGTTTCATGTCGTAAAAAGTTTTCAAATTCATACAACAAATATAAAAAGTAAAATCAGCAATATATTTTAAAGAGCCAAGAAAATGACAAAAAGGGAAAAATTGGCACCAATAATGGGAATAATAGCATTGATAAAAGACGGTGGAAAGGGAAATTTTAGTACTTTTACAGAAACAAAAAACTCAACATGAAAAAATCAAATATTCTTTGATATAGAACTTGAGGATTGTTAAGGACGGAACGTCCTAACCCCTCTATACGTGCGAGCCGTAGGCGAGCACACAGAATTTAATAAAACCACAGAGACACAAAATTCACAGAGAAAGGCTATGCCTTTTATGAGAAAAAGAGACGAGAAATAAGACATAAACTAAAACAGAACCAATTAAATTCAAAAAGCTTCCCAACATGAAAAAATCAAATATTCTTTCATTCATAGGATTGACATTTTTTACAGTCTACGAAATATTAATATATATCATCAACCCGCCTTTCGACGTCGACTTTATGATCTTTTTGCTATGTATGGGATCTTTCTTTACTCTACCTATATTCCTTTTTGTGTGTTGCTGCTGTATCATATACTCAAGCATCTTTGCAATTATTGATAAAAAACGAGCAGATATAATATGCGGAATATGGGCACTTGTTCTGCTTCTGATTTGGATATTCAATACAAACGACGTGAATGCGAACATTCAAGAGGAATATTACGAGGATCACAAAAGTGAATTATGGGAATTTGCTTCTGAAATAGAACGTATATGCGACGGGAAAGTCTCACATCTTTGGATTAAAAAAGATGAAGACGAATCCAATCATACAGGAAACCTTACAGATGCCGACGTCGAACAAATCAAAGACATGATCAAATCTCATGGATTTATGGATGTATCTTACGGAGATAGTGTTTGTAATATAGGATACAAATATAAAGTCATGGCTCATTACAGTTTCGTTTTAGGGCTTCATGGCAAAAAGTTGGAAGATAATTATGAGACTATCATCTACAACGACACTGTAGCCTTCGAGCACGGTTGTGGAGCAGTCGGCCGCTGTAGCTATCCAGGTAAGGAAGAATACTTAAAAAGCAAAGGAAGAACAAGTGAATATTGAGTGGATATTCAAGTTAAAATTGCAAAATCCGATTCCGACACCTGCCGTGCAGGAATCGGCTATCCTTGATGAAAACAGGAGGGCGGCCACAAGGGTGCGGTCATAGGATGGCGACCACAAGGGATCGATCTTAGGATGGCGACCACAAATCGATAAATGACAATCAGTCTTATTCGCTCCATCCACATACTAAAATTTCGTGTTTTCAATAAAACCATTCATAGTTGTTGTCATCACGATATCTAAGCATAGCATCATCAATACATTCTCCGTCACTTCGTTCCTTCAAAATTAAAATCATTAGACAATCTTCATCATCCTTAATAGACTCTATTTTTATAGGCAGTGAATCAGACAGGAAAAAACGATAAAATTTGAGTTTATCTGTATTATTTGTAGAATATCTTACATTATGGTTTCCATTCGAAGTAGAAACGCTTTTAACAAACATTGTATCAGACATAACTTTCTCTTTTGTTTCATCTATACACTGATACACTATGCCATAAAGTTCACGTTCCTTGAATGGATTAAATAAAACATATTTCGGGAAGAATTCTTTACTGTTTAACCAGCCAAATGTTGAAAAAGACGAAACCATGACATATGAGAACAGCAATCTGTAAAGCACAAACACAACTACAAAAAAAGAAATTATCAGCAATGATTTTTTCATGTCACAACCTAAAAGAATTAGTCTTTTTTATTTCGACGGTGCAAAATTAATGATTTTAAATAATTTACAACACTTCGTTTCGCTCTTTCTCGCTCGTGCTTACGCACTCGCGGAAGGTGGTGGGGCAAGGACGTTCCGCCCTTTGCAATCCTCGTCACTCTCGCCTTCCATGAAAAAGATGATTCTCAGGTTGTAGTTTTTTGAATGAATGCTATACAATTCATCTCACGTTAAATTAAAATCAAACAGATTTTCATTTGAATTAGAACAATTCACAAAACAAAATCATATATTTGCAATTGAGTATATTTTATCAATAAAGCACAAATATAGATGGTTATGGATAATATGTTATCAGTTTTGGACAACTACACTCTCGACAACATTGATGACATTGCTATTACGTTGGCTCAAGATTTCCGCAAACGTCGTATAGAAAAGAATATGACGCGAGAAGAAATTGCAAAGAAATCTGGTGTGGCAGTGAGCAACATTGTCAGATTTGAACAAAAAGGTCTCATTTCATTAAAAAACCTTATTGGCATCGCAATCGCAATGGAATACACGTCCGAAGTGAAAAACATATTTGCAGAGCCCAAATATTCAACCATAGAAGAATTAACCCAAATACGCAGAAACACAGGAAAAACAAGAGCCCATAAGCAATGAAAAAGATAGACAAGCTAACAGTCAAGTATCATGGAGACACAGTCGGAAATATCTCATTAACACCAGACAACAAACATTTGGCATTTGAGTACACCACTCAATGGATTGCCGAAGGGTTCAGCATTTCCCCACTGGAATTGCCATTGAAAAAAGGGATTTTTATAGCAAAATCCACCCCATTCTATGGTGACTTTGGAATTTTTGAAGACAGTTTGCCTGATGGATACGGCCGCTACCTTCTACATAAGGCATTACTTCGTGAAGGAATAGACGACAGAAACCTTACGGCTATCGACCGTCTAAGTATTGTAGGCAAAAATGGAATGGGAGCCTTGACTTATGAACCAGAGACCATCATAAAAAAAGAGTATGAAATGACCGATTTCGACCTTTTACAACAAAAAGCGTGGGAAGTACTTAAAGAGCGACAAGATACCGATGCCAGTCTTCTTTTATATAATAGCGGAAATAGTGGTGGATGTCGTCCGAAAGCAGTTTTTTCAGACAAAGAAGGTCATTGGCTTATCAAATTCCGTCACACATACGACCCAGACAATATGGGGCAACAAGAATATCATTACAACGAAATTGCACGCAAATGTGGAATTGATATTCCTGATTTCAAACTCACAAACGACAAATATTTCACAACAAAAAGATTCGACATCACCAATGACGGCGAACGTATCCATACTGCGACAGCTGGAGGGTTACTCTGTCTGTCACTATCCGAACCAGTTCTTGACTACAGCAATCTACTGGCATTGACTGGCTATCTCACACAAAATTCGAAATATGTAGAAGAAATGTACCGTCGAATGATATTCAATTATCTCACAGACAACAAAGATGACCACTGCAAAAACTTCAGTTTTATTGTTCGCAAGAATGAAAAAGGTCAGTTTTTATGGCATCTTGCTCCAGCATACGACCTGACTCTATGTACAGAAGGCTACAATGGACAACATGCGACATCTGTCAACTCAAAAAGTCAGCCAACCATTTCTGATTTCATTGCCGTCGGCACAAAAATCAAAATGAGCGAAAAACGTTGTAAAGAGATTTTTGATGAAGTCTATCAAAACTGTGACGACTTACTCTTGTATAAAATTTTATAGATTTCGCACTCAGCAAACCACAAAAGGCGGAAAATCATCACGTCACGAATATTGCGCAAAGGCCTGAAAAATGCTAAAAGTTGAAAATTAGCTTTGTCAGGTCAAAAAAAATTGCCATATTTACAACCGTTTTCTGCGTAGTAGTGAACATTTTCCGTCTACGCCACATATAAGAAATTGAATTACAATAAAATAACAGAATGAAAGTAGATGTTTTACTCGGTTTGCAATGGGGCGACGAGGGTAAAGGAAAAGTAGTAGACGTATTGACGCCAAACTATGATGTCGTAACACGCTTTCAAGGAGGTCCAAATGCAGGACACACACTTGAGTTTGAAGGCCAGAAATACGTGCTTAGATCAGTGCCATCAGGAATTTTCCAGGGAGGCAAGGTCAATGTCATCGGTAATGGCGTAGTGCTTGACCCCGCATTGTTCAAGCAGGAAATCGAGCAACTTGAGGCATCTGGTCACAATTTGACAGAACGCCTATACATATCTAAGAAGGCTCACCTTATCCTTCCTACACACCGTCTTTTGGACAAGGCATACGAAATGGCCAAGGGTGCAGGAAAGATCGGAACTACAGGTAAGGGTATCGGTCCTACATACACAGACAAAATTTCACGTAACGGTTTGAGAGTTGGTGATTTGCTTCACAACTTCGACGAGAAGTACGCAAAAGCTATCGCCCGTCATAAAGAGATTCTTTCTCACTACGACTTTGATTACAAACAGGAATTCGAGACTATCGAAAAGGACTGGATGGAAGGTGTGAAGAAGTTGAGAGAGTTCATCTTCATCGACAGCGAATATTTCTTGAACGACACTTTGGAGGAGGGCAAGTCTATCCTTGCAGAGGGTGCACAGGGAACAATGCTTGACGTTGATTTCGGTTCATATCCATTCGTCACATCATCAAACACTATCTGTGCTGGTGCATGTACAGGTCTTGGAATCGCGCCACGTAAGATCGGCGACGTGTATGGAATCTTCAAAGCATACTGCACACGTGTAGGTTCAGGTCCATTCCCAACAGAGTTGTTTGACGAGACTGGCAAGAAGATCCGTGATCTTGGTCACGAGTACGGAGCTGTCACAGGCCGTGAGAGAAGATGTGGTTGGATCGACCTTGTAGCGTTGAAATATGCGGTTATGATCAACGGTGTCACTAAGTTGATTATGATGAAGAGCGACGTGCTTGACGATTTCGACACAATCAAGGCTTGCGTTGCATACAATATCAACGGTGAGGAGACTGACGAATTCCCATTTGATATCAAGGAGACTAACTTCACTCCTGTCTACAAAGAGTTCAAGGGTTGGAAGAAGGATATGACAAAGACAAAGAAAGTGTCTGAGTTCCCTGAGGAATACAACGACTATCTTGACTTCTTGGAAGATTACCTAGAGGTGCCTATCAAGATTGTTTCTGTCGGTCCAGACCGTGAGCAGACAATCGTTCGCTACACAGCAGAAGATTAACAATCAAGATATTATCAACAAAAGGTCGGATTTCTCCGACCTTTTGTTGTTTTTTAAAAAGCTGAGGATTGTTAAGGGCCCATGTTTGATTAATATTGGCCCTAACCCACCCCCCATGTGCGAGTTCGCAAGAACGAGCAAGTTGGAAAACTCTTTTGTTAAATTTTCCATCACTTTTCTTAATCTCCTATGTGCTTTGAGACTCTGTGGTTTATTTCTTTTTGATCACCTTATGCTCGCACCTCATCATTATCCTATTCCTCTTTTTCAGGAAAATCCTGTAAGAACCATTCCACACTTTTCCATTCACCATCATACTCGATTCTATATTCCATCTCACGAGGGTAACTCTCCTCCTGTATGATTGATTGTAAATATTGGTGAACAGGTTTGGGATCATTCACTTGCCAATACACATTCAATTCTCCATCACATGTTTCTCTTGCCACAAAAAGAGCATTGGGATGATCCGGATCCCCCTTGATGGCTGAACCGAGTTTTTCGACGTAGTCAAGCACAAGATCGGATTCTTCATGTGTAGGCATTCCATTTTGTGCCAAGTCTTTGTAATAGATGGTGAGAGAACACGTCCATCCAAACACATCCCTATTCTTGAAGCTCTTTAATGCACTGTTTACAACAATTATCGAAGGTTTGCCATCAGACTCACATTCCACAATAGAATAATAATCATCCGGAATTACGACCTTAACTTCTTTCATTCCGTCTGAACATTTTTCCTTTTTCGCTTTTTTGCGATACCACAGGAAAAAACAAAAGCAAAAAACAACGACAATAGTTATAACAAATCTCATATCTATACCTTTAATATTTTGTGAGACGCAGAATTGGCAAATCCATCATTCAAATACAATGGAAAGCAAATATAATTCTAGCTGTGCTCTATTTTCAACTGATATTTCCATCTTTTTTCGTCTGAAAGACGCTACCTAGCAAAGCGAGAGTAAACCTTGACGAAGTCTCGGGATGATGTGACGATGGTACAAAACTTTGCCTGAAAGGCAATACAATAAGCACTTCTTTCTCATCTCTTTTCTCAACCTTAAGACTCTAAGTCTCTTTGTTTATTCTACCTATATGTGCTCGCCTACGGCTCGCACTGGGAAAGGGCAAGGGCGTTCCGCCCTTTGCAATCCTCATATATAATGACCTATTTATCTGTCATAAACTAGGACAAATTACACCCCTTATCTGATCAAAGTGAAATGACCTGTGTACACCTTGTCGAGATCATTGATATTGATCTCATACCAATAGTCTGTCGCCGGCATTTTAATTCCATTATAGACTCCATCCCAATCGGAATTGTCTCCGGCCCTATACGCAGCAAGTTTTTTACCCCAACGATCATAGATTATCACCTCTGCATCTGGATATCCTTCTGCCAAACCTTTAACCACAAACTTTTCATTATCACCATCACCATTTGGAGTTATGAAGTATGGAATCTCAATGCCAGGCGTATTAACGACAAATGTCGTATCTGTCCGACATCCATAACTGTCTTCTACCATAAGTGTATGGGTAGCATAAGAAAGTCCTGTTCGTAAATTATTCTCAACTTCCGGATCATCTGTTTTTCCATCTATGACATACTTATATGGTCCATTATAATTTGTCTCATCGAGCTGGATTTCAACAGTCTTATATGTGACAGAATCTATCTGAGCCACAACTGGCAAATGAATAATCTCAACTGTTTTGGAATCTTCAGCCTCACACAATCCTCTTGTCACGTGGAGTGTGAATTTTGCCGACTCTGGCTCCGGAGCAAACGATAAAACAGGATCTGCAAATGTGGTTTGCGTATTTTCATATACCCACTCATATTCATCAGCCTTATACGAAGATGCGTCGAGAGTAAGAAGATCATTTTCACATATTTGTGAAGGTGCGTCAATACTTCCTTCAAGCGGTTTGTGCACCTCAACAGGAATAAAGAATGGTATAGCAGCACAATACTGATTCTTTGCTATGACCTTGTATTGTTTAGTGATAGGAGACTCTCCTGATCCGTTGTACACTGGGGTGATTATTGCACCTGCCATATTTCCAAACACTTCACCTTCAGGATTATCACTCCAATCAAGTTCCTCTACATATGCATTAGGTGTCACATCTATCTTAACCGACGCCACACCATCTCCACAAACAGGAGTCGCAGTAGATAGTGTCAAATCAACTCCTGCATAGACAACCAACTCATTTCCATCAGCAATTTGTTCATCAAACCTACATCCTTCAGAGATTAGAGAAAACGAGTAAACGCCTCCATCCGTCGTTTTCGTTGGATTTAGCTCCAACCTTTTTCCTGTCTGGTTTGGAATCACTTGCCCGTCATGTTGCCATTCTATAGTAGTGTTGGATGGACCTTTTAGGTCAACTATCTGAGCCCACCACTTCTCATTCTCACAAATTGCCAATGCTTCATTATTGGATTTAGCGCTAACACTTTTGTCGACAATCTTGAATGAGAATTTCGTAGGACACTCATTGATATATGAAACAGTATAATTTCCAGTACCAAGATTCAATTCCGTCGCACCAGAAGCCTCATCAGAGAATGATCCTGTACTAGTTTCTGTTCCAGACAAAGTATATGTGCCACCATTTTTATTGGCGACGTCGGACAATTCAACAGTCACCACACCTCCACAAGAGTTGAACGACAAATTGTTTGCTGAGATCACATCAGATAATTGCTGAGTATTGTCAGGCTCAGAAAACTTGATTTTTCCATCAAGACGGCCATCTCCCACAACAATCTCCTTAACCTTCTTCACCGCATTAGCTCCGTAGCATGCCGCACTCGACACCTCCACCGTCACTTTCATCAAATCTCCTGCATTGTTAAGGCCGGCAGAACCAGTGTTGTAAGTTTTGGTCTTTGCCTTAGTATTATTCGAACTGTTTGTCCAAGAGTAAACAAGATCACTCTCAGCGAGTCCGCCTCCCAACGTAAGGTCAAGGTCCAAATCTACAGCAACATTCGGGCAAGTCTTATCCGAACCTACGATATCTGCTTTCAACTCATGGAACACGACATTTAGTTCTTCTTCCTCGGACGAGCAAGTCTGCTCATCTGCCTCACCCTTATTGATGACGTATGATCCAGTAACCAAATACTTACCGGCTTCAGTTACATCGGCAGTTGTAGGAGTACCGTTTTCATAATAACGGACTTCACAATCCTCAATGCTTATGTTGTACATCTCTTTCAAATTCTGACTCTCTCCCAAACACTTAGGCGCAGTCTCAACCATAGCCAGTTTAGGATTTGTGTAGACAGTCACAGTCAGAGCGACGGGAGCACTCTCTGCCGCCGGATTGGATTTCAAACGCTGACGTACATAGTACGTGTATTTCTTTGTCCTCTCTGTAGGAGATGCTTTCTGAATCGTTGGAGACAACTCAATCTGGCTAAACTCTTGAGAATCATCTATTGTTCCGTCAGCTTTACTATTATACCAAACCAATTTAAAGTCGGAAGCGGAATTTCCGCCAGCCACACCTTTGGTTGTTGCCACAAGTGTATCTTTCAACAATGGAGAATTCTCACACACTGAAAAATCCTTCACTGTAGGAGCTGGGTATCCCGACACAATTATCGAAACCGGAACGAATTCACTTTCACAGCCAAGAGCGTTAACTTGCTTAATTTTGTACTTTTTTGTCAGATTTCCATCCAAGCCGACAACTTCAGCCGACGTTGGTGTTGCGTCAGCCTCATCTATCGGACCTGTCTCATCATCATTATACCAAACGATCTGGCAAGACGGTTCTCCTACAATAGCGTTTGGAGCTTGCTCAGTTGGCTTTAACGCATTTCCTTTCTCCACTTCTGTCTTCAAATATGTGATCGGGCTTGCCAACGGCTCATCTACACTCTGCACTTCGACCACATATTCCGTCATATCTCCACGACAACCAGTCTTCTCGTCGTTCAGAGCATACCAGAATGATTTTGGGGATTCGCCCTGTGTCACGGCTCCGACTACCGGTTCTGAAATAGAATTCGCTCTCATTGAATCAGCGCCGTCGTACCAATCAAGTTTGAAGCCATCTATTGTTTTTATTGGTTCCGACGCGAGTGTTCCTTCGCAGAATTCATCTGGATTGATCAATTTCTCTGTAGGATGATCGGCTGCGACGACGTGGATACTATCCCATCTCCAGCAGACTTTTCCATCTTCATTAGGAAATTCAATATCCTTCACCAACAGATAATACCAATCGGCGTCCTTCCACGTCACATTATAAAATGAGACGCGATTGTCAGCCGCAGAGCCAGAGCCCGCCACGCCAGATGCCTTCTTTGATCCCTTATGCCAAGATGCGACATACCTGCGAGGCTCATCATTTGGTCCGACACTGATTCCCATCGCACTTGGATTCGTTGGCATAAATGTCTCAGTCGTAAGATTCGCCACTTTGTCGGGACAAAGGACCACCTCCTTCTCCTGATTGTTGTTTGTTGTAATCACAGTCGACGGATCCGCTGAAATAATCGATGCCTTCTCTACAGGCTCACACAAGTCGCAATTCAATGCCGCCTCGACTGGAATTGTAGAGAATGAGACGTTTCGACATGGACTCATCTCATCCAAGGATTCCCATAATGCACGCTGATCCTTTAGATAATTAAATTCTCCAATCACCACACGGAATCGTACTTTCTCTTTTCTCTCAACATTCTCAAAGGCAGGATGGTTGGCAGGATCAGGAATAGTATATTCATCTTCCTCCTGAACGTCACCCAAGTCTTTCCAATCAGAAATTGGATCAAAAGATGAATCACTTGGATCTTTGGTAGTGTATTGGAAAAGATATCCTGGAATTGGTTTTTCAAAATAACCTTTAGCTTTAATCTGTGCTTTCAAGACGAGATCATCGCCCATACACAAATTCAACAAATCATTAGTTTTGCTGGACGCCACAACCTCCACCTTAGGAGGAGTGCAGACTCTGAAGGCAATATCATCCAATGCGATATCTCCACGTTGAGCCGCTTTATAATCATCTTCTTTGCTGATAATCTGAATTTTAACGGACTCTACACCTTCAGGCAGCTTAAAATCATACGTTTTTCTCGGCTCCACCCATCCTACTTTGTCCAACACATAAGTATCCTCAATAGGTGTGCCATCAGCAAGAATCACTTCATTTGTCTTGGAATCCACAAGACGAACCTGTATGGTAGCATTTGTTTCGAATCCAGAAGTAGGCTTTTTATTGATCGCGCCGACGGCTGCAGAAAAAGAGATTGGTCGTTCCGGACACAAATCTGTAATCTCTTGTTCGTAAACCACCTTATCCAACCAATCGTCGCCCTTCATATCTATCTGCAAGAATGCTCCTCCTTTTTCTCCAGTAGCATCAAACATAGTTGCAGGAGAATTATAGGCATTTTCAGTCGCGATAGCGTAAGCACCATTACGGAAATTTGTTCCCGAATATTTCAATTCTTTTGCAAAAGCAGCTCCTCTATTCAGCTGATCATCAATACTATATCCATGATTACCATTTCCGACCAATATTTCTTTTGCCTTTACTGTCTGTTCCTGTCCATTTTTATCTCTGTAATAATAGGTGCTACCTGAGAATCTTCCGAAATCATCCAAATATATATCAGTCAAAGCCATAGGATTACCATTTCCATCATCGCAACACTCTCCTACCGACAAATTGTAGGTTGCCGTCGCAACACATCCATCAGGGATGAACACGGTGCAAGAGATAGTGTAATTACCAGGATTTGGTGGGAAGAAGATCATGGATTGATCTTCCGACGTTTCTCCTGTAGACGTTTCATTCCAAGAATAAGTTGTGCCATCAGGAAAGACGGAATTCAATTTCAACACAGCTGGCATTTGTGGACACGGATTCCCAACAACTCTGATTACGGGTTCAAACTCACCCTCTATTCTTAAATTATCCAAAGACAATGGACCGAAATCCGCATTCGTTCCCGCAAAATAAAAAGTCACATTACCGGTGTTGTCTGCCTTTGCAATCAAAGTCAACGTTTGAGACTCACCCCAGTCGAGCTTATTTGTCGTTTTTCTATTTGCCGCGCCACCAAAACCTCCAGGTTGCGATGTGCTTACACTCAACTGTGGAGCAGGAGCAGTGAACGGATCCAATTCTCCTTTTACATAACTTAGCCTTCTTCCAAGTTTGATTTCTGTCTCAAAATCATCGGGATCAGCAACTCCTTCATTCATATACTGCAACGCTTTCTCCAAGTTGTCAGGGGAAAGGAGATTATACACGTCGACACTTAGAGAGACAGAAGAACCTGGGACTAATCCAGAGACAGAGTATGTCAATACGGAAACATTCTGACCATTTCCATAGATCACAAACTGGTTTGATCCGCTTCCTTCATTTAGATATGGGCTGATTGTGCGTGGATTAGCAACAATGCCGGCAAAACCCTTACTGGTATTGTTGATGTTTTTTGTCAGATAATCGCTCCACTCAGCAGTCAGAGTTGCAGAGGAAGAGACGTTGCCCGATGCCATACCAAGAAGTGTGGCGGCATCGACATCAGAAGAATAATCGCATGATGTTCCGCACTTATTTTTAAGGAGTTGTTCCAAGTCATTACTAAACCAACCTTCTCCGTCATCAGACAACGACGGATTAAACAAAGCATTTGACGTCTCAAAATCAGTGCCACCTACAACACAACTGGACGCAAATGTCTCGGCCGCTTTAAATAATCCAACACTGCATATTAGAACGAGTACACCATTTCTCATAAGTTTTACATTCAATATGTTATAGAGTTTAATAAAGTACTTTATATAGAACTTGGCCCTAAATGAGGGTTGTTAATGACGCTCCTCCCTTACCCCGAAGGACAATCGTAAAAATATGGTCAAATACTATATAAACGCCTTTAATAATATATTAATCCAAATAAATATATTGAATGCGCCTTTTTAGATTGATGCGTCTAAAATAGTACTTTTTTTTGTTTCATATTCATTTTTATCACTTTTTATTAGAAATTGGTGATTTTGAACACATAAAAATTCACTTTTTGTTTAAGAAACGTAATTTTTCCGCAAATTGGATTGTAAAATTTGACCGATCAGAAATCATGCCCGTTTGGAAATGGATTCTATAATAAAAAAATGTATTTTTGCACCTCGTAGAGACGCACGGACGTGCGTGTCCACAGAACAATAGATTTCCTTCGAATATATGAGAACAATATTTCTATTCATATCATTAGTGATCTCCGCATCATTATCAGCAGAGATGATTTCATCCACTCGCTTTGAGTCTGCGGAAGCAGGCAAACCGTTTTTGCTTGAGAACTGGAAAAACGAAGGTTTCTCAACAGGCACATGGGATAACGGTCTGAAAGACAGAACTATAATCGACACCACATATTCGGTGTCGGGCAGAAAATCATTGCGTGTGGAATATCCGAAAGGTGGTGTCGGACCACAGGAGACAGGAGCTCAAGTGGAGTTGAAATTCACTCCACGTGATGAAGCATACATGTCGTACTGGATGCGATTCTCCGACAATTTCAGTTTTGGCACCTCAAGTGAAGGAGGCAAACTGCCGGGTTTATGCGGAGGCAACAACTGTTCAGGTGGAGACAATTGCGACGGAACAAACGGATTCTCAGCTCGTTTCATGTGGAGAGCCGGCGGACAGATAGTGCTTTATCTTTATCACATGGATAAACCCGAAAAATACGGTGAGGACCATCCGTTGAAATACGCCGACGGCAGCAATGTGATATTCGAGAGAGGATCATGGCACCACATTGAAGAGAGGGTGAAAATCAATTCCGCAGGAGATGTATACGACGGAGAAGTTCAGGCATGGGTCGACGGCAAAGAGGTGCTGTCGCTGAAGGGTCTCAGATTCACTAACAATGGAGACAAAGTTGACAAGCTTTACATCTCCACGTTCCATGGCGGAAATGACGAGACATGGGCTCCAACCGAGACCTGCCATATCTGGTTTGACGACATCAGAATCGGGACAAGCCGTGAGGACACCCGTCTGTACACATGCTCAGAGCCTTCACTTGGCAAAAACAGAGCGTTGTGTGCAGGATCACCTATCCTACTCTCCGCATCCAACAACGATTACGATTCCTACGTCTGGACAAATGGCAACACATTGATTTCCAAAGACAAGAGCATTTCCGTCGACAAAAGTGGAGCTTATACACTTGCTGTGGATAGCGGATGGTGTTCAAAGAAAAGCACCGTCTACATAAGCGAACAATTAGTTCCAAATCTTGGCGAGGACAGAACCATTTGCAAAACATCGTTCGAAACACTTGAAAGCGGAATCAACGCAGATGGCAACATCTTATTCCAATGGCATAAAGACGGAAGAGATTTACAAACGACCGAGCCATACATTAAGGTAAAAGATGCAGGAATCTATACTGTCAAAGTTAAAGCAGTGGGATGTACGGAAGCGTCAGCAAGCGTAACGCTGGCATCCAAACTATTGAATATCAAAGATGTCACAGACGAAGCCGGCAAAACTGTAGAAATCAAACCGTCTACATCAAAAGATTATATTTGGAAAGACGAGAATGGCATTCCATTCTGTATTGCAAGCAGTTGCAAAGTGGAGATTCCAAACGGAGAAAGATACATCTACGTTTCTGATGCCGACGCATATTCAGGATATATAGGAAAGAAAAGCATAAACGTCAACGAATCATACACAGACAACAGATTCGACAGAAAGTTGAAATTCGAGACATTCAGAGATGTCACTATTGACTCACTGACCATCTATTGTGCTGACGCGCAAGACGTTATACTAAGAGTCATAACAGAGAGCGACGAGAAAGTGGTGTGGGAGCAGAAATATCCAGGTCTTGGCATCGGAGAGCACCGTCTACCTATAAATGCCACATTAATCAAAGGCAAATACATGATGGATGCGGAAGGCAGCACCGGCAGATTGCGTCATTCCAACCAGAACGACTCAGATATAAAGTTTCCATATACAGTCGACGGAATCATGTCCATCACAGGCTCAAACGTCGCATGGATTGACGCGTCGCCATACTATCTGTTCTTCTACAATTGGAAGATATCGGCAGGAAATGTATGTGCAAGCACCCCTGTGAAAATATCAAGCATTAAGGAAGCTAGCGGCATGAGCGAAATTCCAAATGATGTGTTTATCGTATATAAAAGAGGCAGCAAAGTCAACATCATAGCTAATGAAATAATAAAAGAAGTGAAAGTCACAAAGGCGAACGGGAAAGAAAAAATATTCAAAGCGAACGGCGTGGTCAACAACTGTTGGGAAATCTCCGTACATTCGAAAGAGCCTTTGATAATCAAAGTGCAAACCATCGACGGAAAAATCATGACGCAGAAATTAATATATTGATTTCAATGCGTAATTCATAATTTGATGTGTACGGGCGATCCCTTGTTACGTCGTCAGACGTTAAATATCGGTAGACGTTAAATATCGGTAGACACGCCATCCATTACCCCATTCGGGGTTATATTTTCCGATGTCACAAATTCCGTTTCCAAAAGATAGAGATTTTATATTTTTATCCCCGAAAAAAATGTAATTTTGCAGACCGAAGAGAAGAAGGGTCTGTCGCTGGCGTACTTGATGCGTCAGAGGAAAGTCCGGGCAACACAGAGCGACCATGCTTCCTAACGGGAAGTCTTTCGTGAGAGAGAATGTACGGTAACAGAAATATACCGCTGCTTTCGGGCAGTAAGGGTGAAATGGCGGGGTAAGAGCCCACCGGTCGTGTGGCGACACGCGGCGTCAATATCGGTCATGGGTTGCAAGATCATGTATACCGACGCTTGAGGGCTGCTCGTCCGAGTCGGAGGGTAGATTGCTAGAGGTGTGTGGCGACGCACATCGTAGATAAATGGCAGACGCACGGCTTTTTAGTAATAATTGGCCGTGGCACATAACCCGGCTTATACTTCCTCTCTTCTTTTTTTCTAAACCACTAACACTTAACGGTCAACAGTTTTGGAAGCAAGAGCGAAAGATATAATAGACAAATTGAAGAAAGGATTCTTTTCTTTCTTTAAAGATCCACAAGAGTACATCTATGAAGCGATCAACAATCTTCGTAAAGGCGGTGAGATAAAAGGAATCGGATGGATATTTGAATTAGTGGCGACGGTGCTGCTATGCTTCATAGGCTTCAAGCAAAAGTCTATCGGCCAGAAATCGAAAGTCCTGACCTATCACACCGTGTTTTCCCTGATACCGGTATTCGCCTTCATAATCGCGATTGCCAAAGGTTTTGGAGGATACGATGAGAAGATCATTGATCTGATAAACGAATATGTAGGAGAGAACTCCGACAAAGTCATGCAGCTCTACTACACTGCGCAAAAACAGCTTGAATACTCACAAGGTGGAGTCATTCTGGGTGTGGGTATACTATTCCTTACATGGTCCGTCTACAGCATCTTCTCCGAAGTGGAGTCTTTCTTCAACGACATCTGGAGAATAACTACCTCAAGAAGTTTTATAAGACGAGTGTCAAACTATATCGCGTCGCTATTCATCATAACAATTCTTATGATCTGCAGTGTAGGTTTTAGAGTCTACACCAACGAAATAGGAGGAGCGATAGGCACCATAGTCAAATGGGGAACCCCTTGGATCGCAACATTTCTGATGTTTTTCTTTCTCTACACCGCGATTCCAAACACAAGGGTCAAGGCGAGCAAAGCCATCATATCTGCATTCATCGCAAGTTTAGCGTTCATTGTGCTTTATTTTGTCTTCACGACGATCATGTTCAAAGCAGCCAGCTACAACCAAGTGTACGGTAGTATCGCGATAATCGTGTTGGGATTGATGTTTATGAACTATTTCTGGGTGATCACGTTAAGTGGAGCGGAACTTTGTTTTTCTATGCAGAGCGACGGAAACCTGAATTTCATCTCTACCGGCGACAAAAAGAAATCCGACTATGAAAACGACTTCTACAGATTGAGGATAGCCTCATCCATATACAGACGTTTCAGCGAGGCTAAAGACGGCAACATCAGTTTTTCCGACGTGAAGACACTGAGCGAAGAGTGCTCTCTTTCATCCCACCAAGTGATGGATTATCTTGAAAAGCTGCGTGTGGCAGGCATCGTCAGCCAGGTGCAAATCGAAACAAGAGAGGATTGTTTCCAGCCTGCAATGCCAGTGGAGCAGATGACAATGAGATTGTTTTTCAACAAAATACACACAGCCGACTTCAATAAAGGAGATGAGACTCAAACACAAAGTGAAATAAGCAAACATTTCTGCAATCACATCTCCAACATTGAGAATGCCACAAGCGAAATGCTGATCAAGGATTTATAAATTTAACTGTTTATTCCTGATTTAGAGGATTGTTAAGGGCAGAACGCCCTAACCCTCCTCTCTAGTGCAAGCCAAAGGCGAGCTCAAAATATAACTGCTCGTTCTAGCGAACTTGCATAAAGGGGAATATCCGTTCCATCATTATTATATATCTACCGATATAAAACACCTAAAGGTGTATTTTCTAATATCACGTAGTGATTATATATTGGTAGAATAATATGTTGATGACATCACATTTTCCAATAGGGAATAAATTATTTCATATTGTTGTCGCACGTTTTTAATCATATAAAATGATTTTAATCATCAAATAATCAACCCATTAAATTCATCTAGCTCACGTCAGATAGAAAAATGACACCATAAAAAAAGGACGCCACAATGTGACGTCCTATAATATTCTTAAAAAATCTATTTTTAGAACACCTGAATCTCAACTCGTCTGTTCTTCTCTGGCACTTCGCTGATTGGTTTAGACGAACCCATTCCCTGATAAGACAATCTGCTACCTTCTATACCCTGCTTCTCAATATAGTCTGTCACAGCCTTTGCACGTTCCTTAGAAAGAGGAATATTGATTTCATCTGTTCCGTCCGTACTTGAATGACCGATCACCTTTATTTTCTTATCCGGATTATCCTTCAAAAACTTCACGATTCCGTCAAGAGCGTTCTTTGAGCCTTCGCTCAACTCTGCGCTTCCTGTCTCAAAATTGATATTGTCGAAACTTGAAGAAACTCCCTTCTCCATATTATCCTCAATTGCCTTCGCAATATCATCAACCGTCTCAGCAGTGACAATCACATCTTTTTGGATAGTGTCTCTTGCCGCAGCCAAACTGTCTGCCAACGCTTTTGCACGGAAAACTGAATCCTGATACAAACTGTCTCTTACAAATGTCTCTCTGTCCTCATATCCACAAGAAAAATCTTTATCGTCGTTGCAAGCCTTCATCATAAAGAATCCGAAAAGCATAAGCATCAAGATGACAGGAATCCATTTACAGTTGCAAGAGGCATTTGAATCATCATCCGAAACTACCTCAACCTCTTTCTTAGTATTAGGTAGCGACGCTGCTGCAGCCAAGAACGGATCAGCATCCTCATTTTCACGTGGGCTATCTATTTTGCTTCCTAGAGCACGCGTCTCTGATGGAGCCTCTGCTTTTTCTTCATGAGCGACAGGAGCATTTCCGGCAGCCAAAGCTTTGAAATTTTCCTGTGCAGCCTCAACATCATAGTCGTTCAAACCTTCAAGCCAGAAACTTCCTCTTTCGCCCGGACGTGCAGTCTTGCTAAACTCAGCCACCTCAATGCCAAACTGTTTAGCGTGTTCCACCACCTTGTTGTAGTCAGCTTTTGTCCAAGCCTCAATCATCGCTAGCTCAGTGCCGTCAGCCAAGAAGATAGTCTCGTCGTCACGTTCAAAATATCTTTTTTCATAATTTTTCACACTATCCTTGTTCTTGACATCAAGAAACAAAGACTCTCCAGCCGCAGAGCTAAGAGTTTCTGGAAATGCCTTGTCCAAATCCTCTTTTGTAGATTCCGGATGAAGTAGCAAGTATGCTTCAACAATGCCCAACACAGTACGGCTCTGGGCTTTGCCGTGAACTTTTATTTTGCTGTCCATAATATCTTTTGTGATCTTTTGATTTATTCGTAATTACAAAAATATAAAAAGAATTGATAACTTTGCAGAAATTTACAAATTTGTAGCAAACTATGGCTGTTAAAGCAGAAGAGGAAATCGAATCAGAGCAGATTGAAGTTTACGGAGCAAGAGTCCACAATCTTAAAAATATCGACGTGTCTATTCCACGCAACAAACTGACGGTGATCACCGGACTTAGTGGCAGTGGAAAATCGTCTCTCGCATTCGACACAATCTTCGCAGAAGGTCAACGCAGATATATCGAGACCTTTTCTGCATACGCACGTAATTTCCTCGGCAATGTGGAACGTCCTGACGTGGACAAAATCACCGGGTTGAGCCCTGTAATCTCCATTGAGCAGAAGACAACGAACAAGAATCCCCGTTCCACCGTCGGCACAACGACTGAAATATACGATTTTCTCCGTCTACTTTTCGCAAGAGCCGGAGAAGCCTTCTCCTACGAGACGGGAGAGAAAATGGTGAAATACAGTGAAGAGCAAATCCTCAACCTTATAGAGACCGACTACGCTGATGAAGGAATCATCATCCTGGCCCCTGTCGTGAAAGCCAGAAAAGGTCACTATAAAGAGTTGTTCGAGCAGATCCGCAAAAAAGGATTCCATAATGTCCGTGTAGACGGTGAGATTCGCCAGATTGTGCTTGGAATGAAAGTGGACCGATATAAAAACCACAACATCGAGATTGAGGTGGACAAGCTCATGGTGCATGCCAAAGACGCTCACCGAATCCGTGAATCTGTACGTCTGGCAATGAAATTAGGAGATGGAGAGGTGATGATTGTGCGACGCGGAGAAAACGAGGCCCGTCATTTCAGCCGTCATCTGATGTGTCCGACTTCAGGAATATCGTATGCCGAACCTGCTCCACATAATTTTTCATTCAACTCCCCTCACGGAGCCTGCCCATGCTGTAAAGGACTGGGAACGGTGACAACAGTGGATGTAGACAAAATCATTCCAGACAAAAGCATCAGCATCTATTCCGGCGGAATCGTGCCGCTTGGCAAATATAAAAAGAATGTGTTTTTCTCTCAGCTTGAAGTGATTGCGGAGAAATACGGATTCACTTTGAAAGACCCTATCAGAGACATACCCGAAGAGGCTCTGGACATCATCCTTAATGGAACAGACGAACTGATCCAGGTGAAGAATGACGCGACAGGAGTTGTCAGCCGTCCACTTGGATTCGAAGGTGTGATGCAATATGTGGAGATGCAGCAGGAAGACGAAGCGTCTGCCACAGCACAGAAATGGGCATCGCAGTTTAGCAAGACCACCGTCTGCCCGGAATGCCAAGGACAGAGATTGAAGAAAGAGGCATTGCATTTCCGTATCAACGGAGTGAACATCGCACAACTTTCCGAAATGGATTTGGCACAACTGATGGAATGGTGCAAAACAGCGGAATCCGGAATGAGCGACAAACAGAAAGCCATCGCAAGCGAGATTCTGAAAGAGATCGTCACCCGAATACAATTTTTGCTCGACGTAGGTTTGGAATATTTGAGTCTGAACCGCGCAAGCGTCACATTGTCGGGAGGAGAAAGCCAACGAATCCGTCTGGCCACACAGATCGGATCTCAACTCGTCAACGTGCTATACATTCTTGATGAGCCTAGTATTGGTCTGCACCAAAGAGACAACATCCGTCTGATCAACTCATTGAAGAGTCTTCGTGATGTCGGCAACACAGTGATCGTTGTCGAGCACGACAAAGATATGATGCTCAACGCCGACTACATTGTGGATATCGGTCCGAAAGCCGGACGACTCGGTGGAGAGGTGGTCTTCTCAGGCACTCCGAAAGAGATGCTGAAGAAAGGCACAACGACAGCCCAATATCTGTCTGGCGACAGGAATATTCTTCCGAATGAGACATTGCGCGAAGGCAACGGCAAAGCGATCACGCTGTATGGAGCAAGAGGGAACAATCTGAAAGGAGCAACAGTGACATTTCCACTTGGAATGCTGATTGTGGTGACGGGAGTGTCAGGAAGCGGAAAAAGTACGCTTATCAACGACACATTGCAACCGATTCTCAGCCAGAAATTCTACAGATCGCTGCAGGATCCACTTCCTTACGATGCGATTGACGGAATCGAGAACATAGACAAGGTCATCAACGTCGACCAAACACCAATCGGCCGCACACCACGTTCGAATCCAGCCACTTACACTGGAATATTCTCCGATATCCGAGCTTTATTCGTAAACGCTCCAGAATCCAAGATAAGAGGTTATAAACCGGGAAGATTCTCATTCAATGTAAAAGGAGGAAGATGCGAGGCATGTATGGGCAACGGATTCAAGACCATCGAGATGAATTTCTTGCCAGACGTGTTGACACCATGTGAAGAGTGCCACGGCAAACGATACAACCGAGAGACACTGGAGGTGCGATTCAAAGGCAAAAACATCGCTGACGTGCTCGACATGACCATAAATATGGCCGTGGAATTCTTTGAGAACGTTCCTACCATATATCAGAAAGTCAAAGTGTTGCAGGAAATCGGGTTGGGCTACATCAAACTAGGACAGCCATCCACCACCCTATCCGGAGGTGAGAGCCAACGAATCAAACTGGCTACCGAGCTGCTAAAAAAAGACACCGGCCACACAATGTATATATTGGATGAGCCGACTACCGGACTTCACTTTGAAGACATAAAAGTATTGCTCGGAGTGTTGCAGCGACTTGTGGACAAAGGCAACACAGTGATTGTGATTGAGCACAACCTGGATGTGATCAAAGTGGCGGATTATATAATAGACATGGGTCCAGGAGGAGGACGCAACGGAGGCAAAGTCGTTTGTTGCGGACGTCCGGAAGAAGTGGCAGCATGCGAAGAAAGCTATACCGGCAAATTTTTGAAAGAGGAATTTGAGTGGATCAAAAAACATACTAATAAATAACAAATGGACAAATGGCATAACATAAAAGAGTGTGGAAAATTCATTTTAAAATCACACTTTTGTTTTCTTCTGATATGTATGGTGATCAGAATCGCAGAGATCATCACATGCAGCCACCTGATGCTGGAAGGAAGCAGAAATGACTATGCTAAAATTGCAGAAGGAGTGTTGCGAGGAATGGTATTCGACAATTCCGTTTCCGCCATGTTTATGCTAATACCAGTTTTAGTACTGGGACTGTTTTGTGCATTCGGTATCATTAAAAAGTCTATACTCAAAGGATTCGCCATTCTGATAGGAATTCTATATGCTTTATCGGTCGCTGTATCAGTAGGCAACATCCCATATATCACATATAAGATGGCCAACGTTTGTTTGGCAGATCTTTCATACCTTAGCAAGCCAGGTGAAATGATCGGTATGATGACGGGAGAGCCTCTATACTTAGCATTTTTCATTGCAGGATGGATTATTGTGGCAGCGATAATCTACATCATATGGAGATTTGCCAAATCCACAAATATCATTGAAGGAAATGAGTCTTCCTTCTCATGGCAGAATCTTACAGTGACAGTTTTCGCCGTTATTTTTTGCTTTTTAATGGGAAGAGGCAACAATCCGCCCACAAACAACAAAGGAGCAATATTCGGAAGGCCACTGACATTCATTTTCGCAATATATTGTGACGATGCCTTTCTTAATTTATCAGCACAGTCGCCGACATTCGGACTAATAAAAGAGATGTCGCATCTTGGAAGAAAAATAAAAACAGGAATAACCAAAGAAGAGGCTATTGTATATACGAATAACATTCAAAACCTTACAAGAGCATCACTGACAGACACTTGCGTAAAGAAAAAGAACATTGTAATGATCATAATGGAAAGCCTATCAGCCAACTATATGGCCACTTTCGGCAATAAGGCTGGGCTCACACCATGTCTAGACTCACTGTTTGCCAATTCACTTGCATATTACAATGCATGGAGCAATGGTGCAAGAACCAACAACGCAATATTTTCCACACAGACATCATTGCCAGGGTGTCTGAACATCAATATGTTAGAGACCCCATTAAATAAAGACTATACATCTCTTGCTCCAGTATTGTCTGCCAATGGATACAGTACAGATTTCTTTATTTCCCATGCCAAAACATTTGACAATATCTCCGTCTTCTTCGTAGCACAACCTTTTGACAAGATACACTCAGAAGAGGAATATGGGTACAGAGAAATGGAATGGGGATTGAGAGATTCGACCCTCCTTGCTGTAGCGTTAGATTCTATAAATCATTTGTCGACAGACACGACAAAGCCATTCTATACTGCCATATTGACCTGCAGCAACCATCCAACATTCTCAATTCCGTCGCCATACAACGAAATGTATCCAGAGATTGAGCATTGCGCTGTAAGATACGCAGACGCATCCATTGACACATTCATGAAAAAAGCCGCCAAAGAGCCTTGGTTTGACAACACAATCTTCGTGTTTACAGGAGACCATGGAAGGCTCGTAGGCACACCAGACGGGAAGGTGTCGTCATCCTTAAACCATGTGCCAATCTTCTTCTATGGCAAAGAAATACAACCTGCAAAAGACTCATCTCTCACAATGCAAATAGATTTGGAGCCTACAATTCTAAGTATACTTGGTCTGCAATGTCCAGAATTCGCAGGACTCGGAATCAACCGAATGAAAATGAAGAGAGACACCGCCGTCTACACATCCAACAACTATTTTATTGCGAGGACTTCAGACAAAGCATATTTTCTTAATATGGACACAAATGCGGGGACACTCTATAACCTGAAAAAAGATTATTCTTTGTCTACCCCAATCGAAGGAAATGTTCCAGAATTCGACAGACAGATAATGTTGCAGATACAAGCATTATACACTATACAGAACAGAGAGAAATAAAGGATAGTCAACATACCAATATCAAGTAGTTGTGGAATAAAGAGAAGGATCACCATTGATCGTTTTGCTCTCTTCTTTTTGACTCACATAGTGGCGTGAGTTAGGGGCATTATTTATCAAACTTGGTCGTTAACTATCATCAAACGCCACAGCCAATTTTTAACTGAATCTAAAACAGCATCTAAAGGCCATGCGCGTTTTTAACATTTTTTAAAAATTGAACGTTCATTCAAATTTTTCTCTATATTGAACGTTCATTCAAAAAAAAGTGTTATTTTTGCATCGTTTTATTATCATATCTTACAGATCATGAGGGATAACATGAAAGATATAATAGTGCAAAAGGCATTTGAGCAGTACCTTATCGACGGATACGAGAAGGTCACTGTTTCGACGCTACAAAAGTCACTTGACATCGGTCGAGCGACGATGTACTATTATTTCAAAAGCAAAGAGGATCTGTTTGAAGCCGTAATGAGGAAATACTTTTTGGATTTCATCAACGGAGGGCTGAACAAAGTGACAGATTCGACTACAATTCTAGGACTTATCGACATCTACGTCGACTGCTTTAAGGTGATTGCGAGAAGCATGGCCGACCTTAAAAATCCGAACATCACATTTTCCAACTACACCGGAATTTTGTTCTACGCATTCTCACATGACGAATATCTTGCGACAGCGATAAGCGACGTGAAGAAAAAGATACATTCGGTATGGGTTGCGGCAATACAGAAAAGCATAGAGAACGGAGAGATCAGGTCGGACATTGATGTTGACACAATCGCATACACATTCGAAAGTGTGAAGGGCAATTTTGGAGAGACCAAAGCAGACGAAACGACAATCAAGCATGAGCTGGAATTGTTCAAAAAGTCACACTTAGAGTTATATAAGTTGCTAAAAAAGTAAAAAACATAAATTTTTGACGAACGGTTGTTCGCAAACACAAAAAAAAATGATAGTTTTGCGTTGTTTTAGGTATTGTATGTTGTGGCATACGAATATTGGGACATTGCAGAAAAGATAAAGTTTTAAGATTATGGATAGAAGGGTTGTCATTACGGGAATGGGAATATACTCATGTTTGGGTAAAACCCTCGATGAGGTTCGCGATTCTCTATACACTGGCAAAAGCGGTATCATTTTTGACCAGGAGAGAAAAGACATGGGATTTCGTTCAGCTTTGACATCAAAGCTTGAGATTCCTGATTTGAAGAAAGAGCTTTCTCGCCAACAGCGTCAGTTCATGCCAGAGCAGGCAAAATATGCCTACTGTGCGACAGTTGATGCATTGCGTCAGGCTGGTCTTGACCAGGATTTTCTCGACAAGAACGACGTCGGACTAATCTATGGTAATGACAGTTCTGCAGTTCCAGTCGTAGAGTCGGTGGAGAAGATCAAAGCTAAAAAAGACACTACTCTATGTGGTAGTGGAGCGATTTTCCAGTCGATGAACTCTACTGTGACGATGAATCTTGGTTGCATTTTCAAACTAAAAGGAATCAACCTTACTATATCAGCCGCATGTGCAAGCTCATCACACTCAATCGGACTAGGAGCCCTATTGATTAAAAACGGACTTCAGGACATTGTCGTTTGTGGTGGAGCGCAGGAGATAAACCCATACGCTGTAGGAAGCTTCGATGGTATCAGTGCTTTCTCGACACGTGAGTCAGAGCCAACTAAAGCATCTCGTCCGTTCGACAGAGACCGTGACGGATTGGTGCCAGGCGGTGGAGCAGCGACAGTGATCATCGAATCACTTGAGAGTGCAAAACGCAGAGGTGCGACAATTCTTGGTGAAATCCTAGGCTGGGGATTCTCTTCTAACGGCGACCACATCTCTTCTCCAAATGTCGAGGGACCATCAAAATCGTTGGAGATGGCAATCAGAGAGAGCAAGGTGGACTTGAAGAAAGTGGCTTACTTAAACGCTCATGCGACAAGTACACATATCGGAGATGCTCGTGAGGCAACAGCTATCGCAAACGTGCTTGGAGAGTACAAGCCATACGTAGCGTCGACAAAGGGATTCACAGGACATGAGATGTGGATGGCGGGAGCTTCTGAAATCATCTACTCTATGATCATGATGAAGAACGGCTTTATCGCAGAGAATTTGAATTTTGAGAATCCAGACGAGGACACTTGCAGACTAAACATCCCAGCAAGCAGAATCGACACTGGTTTCGACACATTCATCTCCAACTCATTCGGTTTCGGCGGCACAAACTCAACGCTAGTCGTAACTGATTACAAAGAATAAACAAAAGGAAAAACTAAACAATTAAACAATAAAAAAATGGCAAATCAAGAACTAATCGAAAAGATTAACACAGTGTTGTCTGAGGAGTTTGAAGTGGATATCGAAAACATCACTCCAGATGCTAACATCAAATCTACACTTGAGCTTGATTCACTTGCAATTGTAGACCTAGTAGGTTTGGTAGAGAACGAGTTTGGTGTTAAGATTCCAAGTGCAGAGGTTGGTACAATCCTTACATTCCAGAGTCTTTATGATTATATCGCTGAGCACCAGGCATAAGCTAAATTACTAAAGATGAAACAACCTTTGTACGAAGGAGAAAGTATCAAAAAGCTCATACCGCAGCGTATGCCGATCATGATGGTCGACACGTTCTATGATGCTACTCCGGAAGAAGGGCATACAGGATTGACTGTTGCCGAAGATAACTTTTTCTGTCGCGAAGGACACTTTATTGAGCCGGGTTTGATTGAGCACATTGCTCAATCAGCCTCGGCTTTTGCTGGTTATAACGCCATCGCAGAAGGGAAAGAGACTCCGATCGGATTCATTGGAGAAGTAAAAAATTTCAAGGTGAATTTTCTGCCTAAGGCAGGAGACAGAATCCTTACAGATATAAAGATCCAAAGTGTAGTGATGAACATCACACTACTTACAGCAGAAGCCAAAGTAGATGGAAATGTCGCAGCAAGCTGCACAATGAAGATCTTCATCAAAGAGTAACCCCCAACGTCTACAAGTTTGCTATGGCAACGACTGAAATCAAATCCAAAGAATTAAAAGACTTTGTAAAAATCAAAGTTCGCTTTTCAGAAGTGGATTCGATACGCGTCGTTTGGCACGGCAGCTATGTGGCCTATCTCGAAGACGGAAGAGAAGCGTTCGGCAGACGATACGGACTCGGATATAACGACATGTTCAAGGCCGGTCTGACCGCCCCTATTGTCGACGTGAGCATCCAATACAAATCGCCAGCCACAGTAGACGACATATTGGTGTTGGAGACAAAATATGTGCCATCCAGAGGCGCAAAACTTGTGTTCGACTACTCATTATACAAACTTGAGAACAAAGATCTTTCGGACGAAGAAGCATTCTCACCGAAAGAGGACACACATAAACTTATTCTTACTGCCCGCACGACGCAGTTGTGGATGACCGGCAGTGAGTTGGAAATATCAACGCCAAAATTTTTCCAAGACTGGAAAGACAAATACGGTTTTGGTGTAAAAAAATAAATTGCAATGTTGCTTAACAGTTATTTTGAAATCACAAACAAAGTTGCTACAGACGACGGTTTTCGTTATTCGGTAAGACTCAATCCGAACCACGAGGTATACAAAGGACACTTCCCCGGAATGCCCGTTTGCCCTGGAGTCTGCAGCACACAAATGATACGCGAGTGTATTCAAGAAGCCACTGGTGTAAAGTTGCTCATCTCAGAACTGAAACAAGTGAAATTTTCTTCGTTGATCACTCCGAATGAAAATCCGAATCTGGATATCGTATTCTCTCTGTCGGATGAAGGAGACTCATACAAAACAAAATGCACAATTGAAAGTGGAGACACAACATTCCTAACATTAAAGGGAGAACTTAAAAAAATGCAATAAGAGAAAGAGATAGAAATGGCACGCATAGCACTAGCGATATATCATTTTTTAGAGCGAAACAGACTGTTAATGTATGTTTTGCTCTTTGTTAGTTTTGCTTTCTTCGTCTACGAAGGGACAAAAATGACTTACGAAGAGGACATCACACGTCTTCTTCCTCAACCCAAAAACGAACACGGAGAAAATGTCGTTTTCTCAAATCTAAAGGTTAAGGATAAGATTTATTTGGTGTTCAAACCAAATTCCGATTCCATAGACCACGAAACATTGGCAGCACGCTGTGACGAATACATGGATTCCCTTATTGTTCGTGACAGTGCGAACAAATACATAGCCGACATTCTTTACAAGATAGACAACAACATGATGATGGGAGCGATGGACTACCTGTCGAAAAGTTTGCCAACATATCTTGAAGATGACGATTACAAAGCAATCGATTCTTTGCTTACTCCAGATGCGGTGAAAGCGTCGATGGAACGCAACGCAGCAATGGTATATTCTCCGATGATGGGATTGTCGGAGCTTGTATCCCGAGACCCGCTTGGAATGAAGGATGTATTGCTTGGCAAGGTAGACAAGATGAAGGAAGGTCTTGGAGGCAGTTACGCCATGATCAACCAACATTTTTTCACTCCAGACTCAGCTCTTTGCATCGCATTCATGTCGCCAGGATTCGCGTCTACTGATTCTAAAAAATCTGCGAAACTAGTCACTGAAATGGAAGATGTCATCAAAGATTTCGTAGAATTGCATCCCGACGTCGACATCTACTATCATGGAGCTCCTGTGCAAAGCGTATACAATTCACGTCAGACAAAGAAGGATTTGGCATACACGTTGTCGATATCTATGGTATTCATCTGTATCGTCATCTGTTTCTGTTTCAAAAACTGGGACACACTGCCGATGCTGCTTCTTCCTGTCGTCTACGGAGCATTCTTCGCGCTTGCCACACTACACATGTATCAAGGATCAATGTCGCTGCTTGCTTTGGGAATCGGTGGTGTAGTGCTTGGAGTAGCGTTGAGCTACTGTCTGCACGTGCTGGTCCACTACAAATATGTGTCCGATCCAGAGACGGTGATCAAAGACCAGACCACTCCCGTCATACTCGGCTGTCTGACAACGATCGGAGCGTTCATGAGCCTTATGTTCACAGAGGCATCATTGCTTCGTGATTTCGGAAAATTCGCATCTTTGGCTTTGGTCGGAACGACATTCTTCTCACTTGTGTTCCTACCACATTTCTTCAATGTAAACAGAAATAAAAAGAATGAGAAAGCATTCAAGAAATTGGAGGCATTCAATTCATATCCTTTTGAAAAGAAGACGTGGCTGATCATATCTATTTTGGTAATCAGCATCATCTGTCTGTTCACAAAAAGTTTAGTACAGTTCGACACTGACCTAAAAAACATCGGATACAACGAACCACGAGTTTTGGAAAGTCAGGAACTTCTTGCAGACCATTCCACAAAGGAATACCGCACAATCTACTATGCAACAATAGATGAAGACCTCGACTCGGCATTGACTTTCAACAAGACTCTGTACGCAGAGTTGGAAAATCAAAAGACCAACAAGAAAGTATCAAGCTACGGAAACACCGCATCTTTGTTCATTACAACAAAAGAACAAAGATCAAGAATAGAGAAGTGGAACAATTTCTGGTACGGAAAAGAGAAACGAGCTGAGAAACTAAACACATTGATGGCGGCTGAGTGTCCGAAATATGGATTCTCAATGGATTTCTTCCAGCCATTCTGGGGAATGCTTAATGCCAACTATGAGCCTACATCTCTATTTGAATCAGACGCATTTCCAAGCAGTCTGAAATCAAACATGATCGAATACACAGACGGCAAGTATATCTTGTTCACCCCTGTACAAATAAAGCCATCCGACAAGAGAGAGGTGACCGACCGTATTGTCGACACGGAAGTTTCAGGAGCAAGACGTTTTGTCATCATCGACCCATTCTACTACACAGAAGAGTTGGTAGAGATAATGAACAACGACTTCAACGTAGCTTTGTTCATCTCAAGTATATTCGTTTTCTTGGTTCTTCTGATCTCATTCCGCAGCACAACACTCGCATTGATAGGCTTCGTGCCAATGTCGTTGAGCTGGTACATCGTGCTTGGAATCATGGGTATTTTGGGAATCAAGTTCAACTTGGTGAACATCGTCATCAGCACATTCATCTATGGTATCGGAGTGGACTACTCTATCTTCATCATGGATGGATTATTGTCTAACTTCCGAACTAAGAAACAATTGCTTGTTTTCCACAAGACAGCCATTCTGTTCTCAGCGTTTGTGCTCATAGTCGGAATTTCATCTCTGTTGTTCGCCACTCACCCAGCGATGAAGAGTATCGGATTCTCAACATTGGTAGGAATGTCGGCGACGGTGATTATCGCATATTCGTTGCAGCCATTCTTGTTCTACTGGTTTATCAAGCGTCGCACACGCAAAGGACTTGCTCCTATCACTTTCTACAACCTTATGCATCCAAAATCATTCTTCCGTCCTAACGGAATGAATGACGCTCAGAAGTTGAGAAACAACTATGAGTACAAAGGTCTTGAAGTGGAGCAAGGATTGAAAGAGGAGCTTGCGGCGACGACACACTACAAACTGTTCCTACGCGATGTGTTTGCAGCTCAAAATTTGCTCAACTATGGTTGTGGCGCCGCATACCTGTCGTACTGGTTTACACTTAAAAACGAGACTGTCAAAGTGTTCTCGTTCGACGACGACAAAGATGATTTGCTTACAATAGCGTCATTCTGCTATTTGCGTAACTCAAGAATGACGTTCTCCGCTGAAATCGACGACTTAGCCACTGTGCCTAGAAATGTGGAAAACGATTCGTTCAAGACAGACTCGACAGAGAACAGTTTCTCAATTGTTGTCATCAACCGTTCTTTGCCAAACACTGACGCCGACATGCTGGAGATTGCAAGCGGCGCCAAAATAGTGTATGTCAGAAAAGATGTGTTGGACATTTTTGAATCTTCTGTCACAAAACTTGGATTCAACAAGACTGCAGAAGACGATGTTTTTGTTCGTTACACAAAAGAGTAACCCCAAAAAGACAAGACAATGAAATATGATGTTGTGATAATTGGAGCTGGGTTGGGTGGACTTGAATGCGGATACATCTGCGCGAAGCACGGGAAAAGTGTCTGCGTGCTTGAACAAGGCATCACACTTGGCGGATCATTGCAGGTGTTCAAACGCAAAGGCCACACATTCGACACTGGCTATCACTACATCGGAGCATACGACAAAGGACAGTCGTTGCACCGTCTTTTCGATTATTTCAACCTCACTCATCTTCCATTTCAAAAAATGGATTCCAATTATTTCGATGAGGTTGTCTACAAAGATAAATCCTACCGTTTCGCAAACGGGTATGATAATTTTGTTGACGCATTGGCTGAAGAATTTCCAAGCCAGCGTCAGAATCTGAAAAAATACGTAGACTTTCTATCAAAGGTCGGCGACAATATTTTCAACCAGTTTTCTCCCAAAGATCTTGATTCTTTCTACACCGCTTCCCTATTCGGACAGTCGGCATACGATTTTCTGAAGGAGACATTCACAGATGAAGATCTGATAAATGTAGTTTCAGGCACAAGTCTGAAGCTAGAATTGAAGAAGGAGACTCTACCCCTTTACACTTTCGCACAGATCAACGACAGTTTCATCCGTAGTGCATACCGATTGAAAGGTGGTGGCGGACAAATTGCGGAATCTCTTGCCGCAGACATTGAAAAGATGGGTGGAATAGTAAAGAAGAACTCAAAAGTGGATGAGTTGGTGGAAGTCGACGGAAGGATCGCATACGCCCGTCTTGCCAACGGAGAGGAGATCCAAGGAGAGACATTCATCTCTAGTGCTCACCCGTCTGCCACTTTGGAACTGGTGAAAGAAAGCACAAAAATCCGCAAGATCTATCGCAACAGAATCACACGGTTGCAGAACACGACAGGAATGTTCACCGCCAACATCAAGTTGAAAAAAGGCACTCTTCCATATTTGAACCGCAACCAATATTTCTACGAGACAGACGATGTGTGGAACGTTTGCGACGGAGACGATTCTCATATCAAGGGTGCATTGATGAGCTATCAAGTGCCTGAAGACGGTGGTGATTATGCGGAAAATGTCGACATCATAGTGCCGATGTCTTGGGCTGCGGTGGAGCAATGGGACGGCACTAAAGTGATGCAAAGAGGTGATGAATACGAAGCGATGAAAAAGAAGAAAGCAGAAGATTGCGTGGACTTCGTTTCAAAGTATGTGCCGCAGCTGAAAAATGCGGTAGATACGATATACACAAGCACTCCGCTTACATATAAAGATTACGTTTCGACTGTAGAAGGCTCGGCATACGGTATCCGCAAAGATTACAACAATGTCATGCAGACGTTGTTGACTCCACGCACTCCTATCGAGAACCTGTTATTGACAGGACAGAGTCTGAATCTCCACGGTATTCTTGGTGTGTCAATGACGTCATTATTCACAACCGCTGAGATTGTAGGCATGGATACTGTTAAAGAGGATCTAAAGCTATAAGCAATGTTAAGGGCGGAATCCATCGCATCCACCTATCACACTAAAATGAGGATTGTTAAGGGCCCATGTTTGATTGATATTGGCCCTAACCTCTTCCTTAGTGCGAGCCGTAGGCGAGCACATAAATTTAATAAAACCACAGAGAGAAAAAGTTCATAGAGAAAGACTTCGTCTTTTTATGAGAAAAGGAGGTTGGATTTCGATCAGAAAATGGAAAATGATTCACAGATTACAATTCATCGAACTCACGTTAAATTATTTGATTTTCAATAGAGTATAAAACGCAAACAGATTAGACTTCTCTAAGTTTTAATCAAATCATTCTTAAAAACACTCCATTATGAAAGCACTTTTTATCGGTGGCACAGGCACCATCAGCATGGCTATCACACGTTCACTAGCCACAAATCCAGATTGGGAACTTTATCTGTTAAACCGTGGTAGCCGTTCGGCGGAGCTTCCATCAAATGTCAAAGTCATAAATGTAGCCGACGTGAATGATGAAGCATCTGTTGCAAAAGCTATCGGAGGAATGACATTCGACACAGTATGTGATTTTATCTGTTTCCATAAAGAGCAGGTGAAACGAGACATCCGTCTGTTCAAAGGCAAGACACGCCAATTTATGGTGATCAGTTCAGCCTCAGCATACCAAAAGCCATTGTCGTCACATATAGTGAATGAGGCAACCCCACTCGCCAACCCATATTGGCAATATTCACGTGAGAAAATAGAGATTGAGGAGAGATTGATGCAGGAATACCGTTCCAACGGTTTCCCTATCACAATCATACGACCAAGCCACACATACGACGAACGCAGTATTCCGCTTGGTGTACATGGTAAGAATGGAAGTTATCAAGTGATAAAGCGAATGCTAGAAGGCAAACAAGTGATTGTGCACGGCGACGGCACATCACTTTGGACGATGACGCACAACTCCGATTTTGCAAAAGGATTCATCGGTTTGATGGGCAATATTCATGCGATTGGAGAATCATTCCAGATCACATCAGACGAAGTGTTGACATGGAATCAGGTCTACCAGAGCATAGCAGACGCATTAGGAGTGGAATTCAAGCCATGCTACGTCGCATCATCATTCCTTGCATCAGTAAGCGATTACGACTTCACAGGTTCACTAATTGGAGACAAAGCCAATTCCGTTGTGTTTGATTGTTCCAAGCTGAAAAGAGCAGTGCCAACCTATTGTGCGACGACACGATTCGACCAAGGAGTGCGCAAGACCATTGCGAATGTGTTAGCGACCCCAAGTTTGCAACGTCTTGATCCAGAATTTGACGCATGGTGCGACAAAGTAGTGGAAGCGATGGAGATGGCCCAAAAGATGGTGATTGGATAAAAATAACTTGAACTATAAAACCATAGATTATGTATAATAAGAAATTTGTCTGGTTTATGGCCTCCATAGCAGCGACGGGAGGTCTGTTGTTTGGCTTCGACACAGGAGTGATCAGCGGAGCCATTCCGTTTATGCAGAAAGATTTGGATATCAGCGACAGCGGAATTGAGGACATCACAACATTTGCGTTAATCGGAGCGATGATTGGAGCTTTAGTGAGCGGATATCTGAGTGACAGATTCGGAAGAAAACGAATCATTTTGGCAGCGGCGGTAATATTCCTTTTGGGAGCAATTGGATGCGGCAGTGCAGATGGAGTGACAGGACTGATGGCAGCACGCATTTTCTTGGGCATTGGTATTGGAGTAGCGTCATTCTCCACCCCACTCTATTTAGCAGAGATTTCACCAGCGAGCATACGAGGAACACTGGTGTCTATGTTCCAGTTGCTCATCACGGTAGGTTTGCTAGGAGCATTTCTCAGCGACAGTGCCATTGCGGATGATGCAAACAACAGTTGTTGGCGAAACATGTTCTATGTAGGTGTAATTCCAGCCATCATACTCCTTGTCGGCATGTTCTTCTTGCCAGAGAGTCCACGTTGGCTATTAAGCAAAGGGCACGAGGCAGAGACGATAAAGATTTTGGAAAAGATTGAAGACCCTTCGATAATAGCCGAAGAAGTCAACAAAATGAAATCAGACATTGCACAGACAAAAGAAGAATTGAGCATTATCGAAACATTCAAACAGAAGTGGATGTTTTATCCATTAATGTTGGCAGTACTAATCATGTTTTTCCAGCAAGCAGTAGGAATCAACACCGTCATCTATTATGGTCCAAGCATTTTCCAGAAAGCAGGATTTGAAAGTGGAGAAGCGGCACTAATGGCACAAGTCAGTGTCGGAGTGGTGAATGTGATCTTCACAATAGCCAGTTTGTTTCTAATCGACAGAATCGGCAGAAGAAAGCTATTCTTTCTAGGTATGACAGGAATGGTCGTGACATTGCTGATGATATCATACGGATTCATAAGCCTTGCCGACGATGGCACCAACGGACGCTATCTAGTAGTTGCAAGCATGCTTCTATACATTGTCTTCTTTGCAATCAGTATGGGGCCATTAGGATGGCTGATCATCACTGAAGTTTTTCCAGTCAAGGTAAGAGGAGTCGGCAGTTCCATTGGATCATTAGCCAATTGGGGATTCAACTCACTTATCGTATGGACATTCTATAAATCAATCAAAGGATTCACAAACTTTTTCGGAGGCGACGAATCGTATGGAACAGCAGGTGTATTCTGTATGTTCGCTGTCATTGCCCTTATCGGAATTATTTGGGGATATTTCTTCCTTCCAGAAACAAAAGGAAAGAAATTGGAAGATATAGAGAGACACTGGAAAAACGGAGGATCTCCCAAAACACTGTAATAGAATAAATAAAAATAAACGCCACGGATTTATATTGATCCGTGGCTTCTATTTACTTTTATAATCCAGCATTTACTTCAGGTTTTCCGTCCTTTCTATGACATAAAGCGGCCTTCTCTTAACCTCCTTATAGATCTTTCCCACATATTCTCCCACAACACCAATAGCCAACAGGACAGCACCGCCTATCAACCAAAGGCTGACCAACAATGATGTCCAACCTGGAATAGTGTGGCCTATATAGTGTGAATACAAACCATATCCAATCGCCACAATAGCTATAAATATAAAGAAAATGCCGAAAGAAAAAATCAGACGGAGCGGCTTGACACTGAATGATGTTATTCCGTCGACTGCAAAATTCATCATCTTCGACAACGGATACTTACTCTCCCCAGCAAATCTCTCACTACGGTCGTAGTAGACATCCGCGTCTTTGAATCCAAGTGTGCGGACCATTCCTCGCAAAAACAGATTTCGTTCAGGCATCGACACCAACGCCTTCAATGCCGCACTACCCATCAATCGAAAATCAGCATGGTTATACTTGACATCTGTTCCCATCACAGACATTAGCTTATAAAAACCCAAGGCTGTGTTTCGCTTAAACCAAGTGTCTGTCGTACGTTCACGTCTCACTCCATACACGACCTCTGCTCCTTCATTATATTTGTCGACCATCTCAAAGATGGCATTTGTGTCATCCTGTAGATCAGCATCGATGCTAACAGCCATATCACAACATTCTGACGCTAGAGTCAGACCTGCAAACAGAGCATTCTGATGGCCGGCATTGTGCGCCAGTTTGATGCCCGACACATGAGAGTCCTCCTTCGACAACTCGTCTATTATCTGCCATGTCTTGTCTCGGCTGCCGTCGTCAACATACACGACACCTCCTGAAACAATTTTTCCCGACTGCTCCATGTTTGTGATAACATCCAGCAATCGTTTGTTTGTCTCATGCAAAACTTCCTCCTCGTTGTAGCAAGGAACGACTATTTTCAAAACTCCCTTTCTCATTATTTTTATTTTACTAATGTCGTTTTCTTTTGCGAAACCAAATATTCATATGCCGCAAAACGACGACGCAATAATGTATCCAAAGTCAGGCACGGATCTCCAGCAATATCGACCGAAACCAGCTCTTTATAATTCTCTCTGATATCGTATATTTTTCTAAATTCCGATCGTGGATCTATCAAACATAGATAGGATGAATCTCTAGCACAAAGAATTCCATCTGTTGAATATACAACTGAAGACGTCGGATTATTCAACACGTTTCGTCCAAAGCCTACATTATCATATTCAATGCCAAGCAAAGATAGTAATATTGGTTGGATATCAGTCTGGCAAGCTGGTGTTTTTACTATTTTCTTACCAAGACGCGGAGAATGGATAATCAATGGCACATGGTTGAAACTCTCAGCAACCTCACACTCTGGTCGACCAACGATTTTTCCGTGATCGGCGACGAAGACAAAAACAGTGTTTTCATAAAGTCCACATCTCTTCATGCCCTCAAAAAACTTCTTCAAACAGTAGTCTGCATACAAGACAATCGCATACTCGGCATCCCAGCCATGAGCATCAAACCAATCCGGCACCACGTATGGCGGATGGTTGGAAATTGTGAGCAACACACTAAAAAATGGCTGTTGCATCGTCTTCAGCTCATTCAAAGCGTAATCGAACAGGAATCCGTCACTGACTCCAAAACTGTTGACTATAGAATCTCTTGGATAATCCTCCTGCGAACGGATATGCTTGAATCCATTGGTGCGCAAAAAAGCGTTCATATTGTCGTACTGGCTTTCATGCGTCATATAAAATGATGTCGAATAGTCTTTCTCAGCGAAGACGTTGGGCATTCCATAATATGTAGGGATATCCGTGCCCTTCATCGCATTTCTCGACAAGACGGTAGGGAATCCATACAAAGTGGAATAGATGCCTTGATTTGTATGGTTGCCAACACTATAGAAATTATCAAACGAAAGACTTTCTTTCCACAAGCTATCCAAAAAAGGAGTCATTGTCACATCACATCCGAAATGCCGCATCAGTTTGGCACTCATACTCTCCATCAAGATAATCACAACATTTGGTTTTTCCCCTTCCGCAAAAACAGCCGACGAATCTCGTTTGCAGTGACGTTGCAGGGATAGCGAGTCTGCCACAAAAATATCTTGTGATCCTTTTTGCATATCACGTCTGATTTCTCGCACCGCCGTCTCTCCATCCATAAGGTTCAGTCCACGGTTTTCTCGTCGGTTGTTGTCAATATAGGTGTTGAGCAGATTGAATGCCGCATTCACACCAAGTCTGTTCAAAAAATAATCGTCACAATAATACGCCGCCGACACCTTAATAGGATTATACCCCATCCTTCCTCGGATTCCAAACATACACAATCCTATCACCACAAGAGATGCGGCAAAGATTTTCAATCTGTCGACGTAATTGACCATCGTCTTCTCCGACAATAATCCTTCCAAAGTCTTTTCCGACTGTCTCCAAATGAAAATGGAGAAAAGAGCGATGAGCGATAATCCACTAATTATCAGCACCCAATACGACGGCTCTTCAAGAATCATCGTCACTGCCGTGCCAGCCTCCTCCGTCCACTCAAAAATAGATGAATTGATGACATTTGAAAAATACTTAAAATACTGAAGATTAGCAGCTTGAAGCGCTATTTCCACAGACAACACTGCTATGACAACCGTCACAACTGTACGCCAAACATACTTGTTGAAAAAAGGAATTATCGAACTTATAAACAATAATAGCACGTATGGCAGAATCATCACATAGCACACCGCCACGTTGTCGAGCCAAAGTCCACGCACAAAAGCCGGCCAAACCGGATTGGAGACAGTAGCGTCGACAAAATCATTCAGATAAAAATATTGCGCAAGTCGCAACACGGATAAAACCAATAATGCTGCGAGATGCGTAGTTATAACAAACCTGAAAGCCTTAAAAAAATTATTCATAGAGATGATACTTTTTTGACTTACGTCTCCACGACGATTCCGAATCTCTCCATATATCCTTCACATCGTCAAAACGATACCTTTCCGACATCTTCAGACGAATCATGTTTGTGCCACAAACATTGTCGAAACTCTTTTTCGTCTTTTCTGAACACATTCCAAATATATCTTTCGACGGATAAAGATTATGCAATGCCTCCAACACTCTGAACTGGACTTCCGTCAGCCTAGCTTTCTGCAAATCATCCACATAGACCTGCACTCCCTGAACAATTTTGCCAGAAAGAGCTGAAAATTGCGGTTTATATACAATAGGACGGAATGAGACTCCATCCAACTTCATATTATTCAGCTCCATAGCCAACGAATCAGCATTCACCCAATCTGCAGCAAAAGCGTCGAAAGGGATTGTGTAGCCCACACCTATCTGAAGCACACCAAGTTCTCCCACAATACCACTCATCGGATAATAGGCTGCGCACTGCCAATAAGGAATCTGCGGAGATGTCATCACCCAACGCAATCCCGTCTGCGAATAATCCATGTCTCTTCTCCACCCTTTCATCGGCACAACAGTAAGATTGCATTTCTTTTTTGTCAGACCCTCTTCGTTGAGTAAATTGGCAAGTTCACCAGGAGTCAGGCCATAGACATATGGGATAGAATATTTGCTGATGAAGCTGAAATAACCCTCACTAACAAGTGGACCCTCCACCTTGTTTCCTCCAAGCGGATTAGGACGGTCGAGCACGACAACCTCCTTCCCATTTTCTCCTGCAGCCTCCATCAAAAGCCCCAATGAACTGATGAATGTGTAGGAGCGACAGCCGACATCCTGAATATCGTAGACCACCACGTCTACATCCTTCAGCATATCAACAGTAGGCTTCTTCGTTTTGCCATAAAGGCTGTGGACCTTCAATCCCGTCTTCGCATCGACGGATCCACTGACAGTTCCTCCTGCGTAGACATTGCCACGCAACCCATGTTCGGGAGCAAACAGACAGACCAGATTGACACCGTCTGCTGAATTCAAGACGTCAATCGTGCTTTGCAAATTGGAATCCACACCTGTGGCATTGGTCAGCAGACCAACTCTTTTCCCCTTCAATATATCAAAATCACGCTGTTTGAGCACATCGATTCCAAGCGTCACCTGAGCCAACGCAGACAGGACGTAAAGAAAAGACATGCAAAGCGACAAGATTATTCTCATGTGCATTCTAAGTATTTATTATCGAATACAAAATTACTCTTATTTTTTGGAAATTCATATTGGCATTTGAATTCATCTTAAGAAGCCGTTTAGATTTAATTAAAATATTTTGGGAATAGTGTTGGATTGTTAAGGGCGGAACGCCCTAACCCCTCCCCACGTGCGAGCCGAAGGCGAGCACATTTAATAAAACCACAGAGGCACAAGGTTTATAGAGAAAGGCTGCTCCTTTTTATGATAAAATAACATATAGCTCTATTTTACGACTGATTTTTCTGTCTCTTTTCTTCAAAAATTCGTGACCTTCTCTGAGAACTTCCATTCTCTGTGGTTTTATAAAAGCTCGCCTTCGGCTCGCATTTAGAGTGGGGTTAGGGCGTTCCGCCCTTAACAATCCTCATTCTAAGGCACTTTAAAGCATAGTAATAAAAATCCGCTATATTGTACCTCATAATCCCATATTTTGTTTGAATCACTATGCCATTTATTTGTATGTTATTAGTATTTTTGCAAAGAACTTATATGATTTACAAAACATGAGAACTTATTTGAGCATTATCGCGTTCCTATTTTCTATTATTATGTTGCCTGCCCACGCCGCGAAGAAACATGAACTACGAGGAGCGTGGATTGCCACTGTAGCCAATATCGACTGGCCTACGACAAAAGGCAATTATGAAAAGCAGAAAGACGAGATGATCGCGATGCTCGACTCGCTTCACAGCTGCAACATCAACACCATATTCCTTCAGGTGCGTCCATGCGCGGATGCACTCTACAAATCAGAAATGGAGCCATGGAGTGCTTATCTTTCCGGCAAACAAGGTTCAGAAGTGAATTATGACCCGTTAGCCTTTGCGATTGACGAATGCCACAAGAGATGTATGGAAGTGCATGCTTGGATAAACCCATACCGTGTGACAAACGGAGAGGGAGTGGATAAATTGAGTAAGAATCATCTCTATTTCCGTCGCCCCGAACTATTTCTGACCTATGGAGGAAAGGTATATTTCAATCCCGGTCTTGAGGAAGTACGTGATTATCTGACGAGTATTGTGATGGATATTGTCCTTCGTTATGATGTCGACGGGATTCACATGGACGACTATTTTTATCCATACAAAGTGGCAGGAGAGGAATTTCCAGATTTTGAGACATTCAAAAACCATCACCGTGACCAATACGACCGTCAGGCATGGCGACGCGATAATGTCAACCTTGTTGTGAAAATGATTCACGACGCCATCCACAGAGCAAAGCCTTGGGTATGGTTTGGAGTCAGCCCATTCGGTGTGTACCGCAACGAAAAAGACGACTGGAGAGCCACAAAAGCTGGAGCATCATGCACCAACTATGATGAACTATGCGCAGACGTGCTGCTATGGTTGGAAAAAGGATGGATTGACTATGCTGCTCCACAACTATATTGGGAGCTAGGACGTGAAGGTCTCGACTACGGAGTGTTGAGCAAATGGTGGGGAGACTGGTCATACGGCAGAAACATGTTCGTCGGGCTTTATGCAAGCGGTTTGGCAGTGAAGAAAGACAAAGCATGGAAAGAAGGCAACGAAGTGATCCGCCAGTTAAACACAAGCTACAACAACAATAAAATCAACGGATATATCTTCTACAGTGCAAAGTATCTGCGTGATGACTACCGTGGATTGAAAACAGAGTTGAAAAAAGACCTGTTCAGATACCCAGCTCTTGTGCCAGTCGATCCAAATACAGAAAGTTCACCGTCATCCGCACCTAAAGGGCTTAAAATAAAGGGCGACATGATGCGATGGAAACCAGTTGTGAAGAAAGGCGGATACGACACAAGATATTATGCGATCTACTGTTTCAGTGAATTTGAAGATGTTGATTTGAACAAAGTGGAAAGAATAATAGCGTTCACACAAGCATCAGAAGTCGACGTGCAGGAATTCCGTCTTCCCAATGGAAACTATAAATTCGTAGTCACATCAATCAACAAATTCAGACACGAATCAAAAGCGTCAAAACCGGTTGAATTTGAAAAGAGATAATGTTGAGGTTAGGGATTAAAGGTTAGACGGCAGGAACCAAACCTCGTAGAGACACGCACGGACGTGCGTGTCAACCGACACACCAATAACGGACGTGCGTGTCAACTGACACACCAATAACGGACGTGCGTGTCAACTGGCATACCAATAACGGACGTGCGTGTCAACTGACACACCAATAACGGACGTGCGTGTCAACTGGCATACAAATAACAAACATGCGTTTTAACAGGTCTACAAACAAACTGATATGAAAAAATTGATTCTAATTATAGTATGTAGTTTCATCACGCTATGTGCCTTTGCCACAGGACAGACTAGCGGATACTACGACCGTATAAAAAAAGATGTTGAGCAGATAGCTGCCGAATTAAGTTCCCAATACGATTCTATAATTGTATTTTCTGCCGACAGTCGTCATCTAATAATTACCAATAAGAATATTTACGACGAAGGAAAATTGTTAGGACTTGAAATGTTCCAAGGAAGGACCGTAAACGACACATTAATATTTGAAAAATTCGATGAAACCGACAGCAACTTGCCATGCACTTTTTCAAAAGAAGTATTCAAACTGAACACATCCATCAAATGCAATTTTGAAGAAGATAAAGAATATCTAGAAAAGGTCGACAAAATATTAAATGTATTATCCTTTATTGAAAATGGAAATGTGAAATGCAAACATATATTAGAACAAAAATGCACAATTGATAATAAATACGACCTAAAAGACGATATAGTCGGCTATGCTATTTTATTGTTTCTCTATGCAGATGGCAAAGACAGAGAAAGAATAATAACCAAGCCATAACACTAAATCATTTATATGCACGTTGTAAATAAAGCATACTAAATACACGCTAACCGTATGCTATGTCACAAATCCAGTTTACAGAAACATCAAAAAACAAAAAAATCCGAACACTTTCGTGTCCGGATTTTTATATTTTGGAAATCTATTGATTACTCCTCGTTCAAAGTGAATCTCTTGAATGCTGATACAGAAATACCCTTCTTTGAGCAGAACTCCTTAACAGAGATCTTACCAGCCTCGTCGCCACCACCTTCGTACTTCTGATCAAGAAGAGTGCACTCCTTGAAGAACTTAGACATACGACCGTCAACGATCTTCTCAACCTTAACCATGTTGATGTTAGCAGCAGCCTCAGCACCAACCTTAGCGATGATCTCGCGAGCCTGAGCAGCCTGCTCCTCAGTCAACCATCCCTTAGTGATGTTAGAGTTGATATGATCCTCGCTGTCTACGTGAGCTGGGTTGATACCAGCCTTCTTGATAGCAACCTCGATAGCACGGTCAACTTCCTCTTTCTTAGTCTTCTCGATAGCGATAGCACGCTCGCTGTCCTTAGTAGCCTGAGGAATAGAAGCCTCATCAAGAGCAGCAGGAGCCATAGCAGCAACGTGCATAGCCACACCACGTGCAGCCTCTACATCAGCGTTTGCCTCATTAAATGCGATTACTGTTGCAAGCTTGTTACCTGGGTGAACATAGCTAACTGTAGAAGCACCCTTAACAACCTCGTAAGCACCCATTTCCATCTTCTCACCAGTCACACCTGAACGCTCAGCGATCAAATCAGCAACCGAACGACCATCAATTGCAGCAGCTAGAAGGGCATCCTTATCTGCGACCTTGTTTGCAAGAGCGAAATCAAGAATATTCTTTGTAAGAGCGACGAAATCTGCATTCTTAGCAACGAAGTCAGTCTCACACTTAATAGCGACGATACAAGCGAAATCGCCGTTAACACCTGCAAGTACACAACCTTCTGAAGCCTCACGATCGCTTCTCTTAGCTGCGATTGCCTGACCACGCTTACGGATAAGAGCGATTGCCTGCTCCATATCACCATTAGCCTCTGTAAGTGCATTCTTACAATCCATCATACCAGCGTTTGTAAGATCACGAAGCTTCTTAATATCTGACATTGAAACTGCCATAACTTTCTTAACTTTAATAAATGTTGTAAAATAAAAAGAACCTCGAATCAGCCTCAAAAATGAAGAGCCGTTTCGAGGTTCATTCTTTATAATCTAAAACTTTGGATTACTCCTCTGTTGCAGCCTCTGGCTTGCTCTTCTTTGCAGAACGAGTTCTACGCTCCTTCTTTGGCTCTGCAGCCTCAGCCGACTCATTTTCAGTCTTCTCAGCCTTACGCTCCTCTAGACCCTCACGGATAGCACCGTTTACAGCATCAAGGATAACCTCGATAGACTTAGTTGCATCATCGTTAGCTGGGATTACGAAATCCACAGAATTAGGGTTAGAGTTAGTATCAACGATACCGAAAACTGGAATACCTAGACGCTTAGCCTCCTTGATAGCGATGTGCTCCTTCATAACGTCGATTACGAAAAGAGCAGAAGGAAGGCGGCTTAGGTCAGCGATAGAACCTAGGTTCTTCTCCAACTTGTTTCTCTGGCGAGAAATCTGAAGCTTCTCACGCTTTGACAAGTTATCGAATGTACCGTCAGAGATGTTCTTATCGATCTGAGCCATCTTCTTAACAGCCTTACGGATTGTAGGGAAGTTTGTCAACATACCACCAGCCCAACGCTCAGTGATGTATGGCATACCAACCTCTGTTGCCTTGTCTGCTACAATCTGCTTAGCCTGCTTCTTAGTAGCGACGAATAGGACTTTCTTGCCCGACTTTACTATTTGTTTCAAAGCTGCAGCAGCCTCATCAACCTTTGCTACAGTTTTGTGAAGATCAATAATATGAATACCATTACGCTCCATGAAGATGTAAGGAGCCATAGCTGGATTCCATTTTTTCTTGAGGTGACCAAAGTGGCAACCTGCCTCAAGTAATGCATCAAAATTAGTTCTTGACATTTTTTTGGTTTTTAATCGTTTACCTTCTTTTAATTAAATCAATGAGATAGTAGCTATAAAAGATCTACCCCATTTAGATACTAAACGTATACTTATGCTGCAATTAAGCTGCAACGCCAAGTACTAACGTTTGCTGAACTGGAACTTGCGTCTTGCCTTTGGCTGACCTGGCTTCTTACGCTCAACCTCACGAGCGTCACGAGTCAAGAATCCATTAGACTTAAGAGCTGACTTGTTCTCAGCGTCAAGCTTAACCAATGCTCTGGCAATAGCCAAACGCAAAGCCTCTGCCTGTCCTTTGATACCACCACCATCTAGGTTAGCCTTGATATCAAACTTACCCTGAACACCTAGCTCGTTCAATGGCTGCAAAACTACATACTGAAGCAAGCCTGATGGGAAGTATGCTGCAAGCTCTTTCTTGTTAATAGTAACTGCACCTGTACCTGCTGACAAATATACTCTAGCAACAGCTGCTTTTCTTCTACCGATTGCGTTAATAACTTCCATAATCTTACTTAAGTGAGTTTAAATCAATTACTTTTGGCTGCTGAGCCTGCTTATCATGATCTGGACCAGCGAAAATGTAAAGATTGTTAAGAAGAGCATCTCCAAGACGATTCTTTGGCAACATTCCCTTCAACACCTTACGATACAACTTCTTTGGATCTTTCTTCAAAAGAACTGCTGGAGTTGTCTCTCTCTGTCCACCTGGATAACCAGTGTAACTCAAATAAACACGATCTGTCATCTTTAGACCTGTCAACTTAACCTTGTCCGCATTGACAATGATTACGTTGTCTCCACAATCTACGTGCGGAGTGAAACTTGGCTTGTACTTACCTCTAAGCAACTTAGCCACTTTAGATCCCAAACGACCAAGCGCCTGATCTGTAGCGTCAACAACGACCCACTCCTTCTTTACAGTGTTCTTGTTGGCAGAAATGGTTTTAAAACTTAAAGTATCCACTTTAAAAAACTTTTTTAATTAATCTTCAATTTGGCTGGATGTTCGGGCAAACATCTTCGCCTTTTTAACGTATGGATAATAATTCGGGTGCAAAAGTAGTAAAAAACTATTAACTGCTAAAATATTTTTTGTCTTTTTTTACGAACGTTTCATTTTTTATGGTTGTTTTTGCCATTCGCGACTAAAATCACACTTGCAAGCCAAGGACAATGTACTCATAGAATTTAATTTACGAACAAAACAGTTTTAACACACTACGGAGGGCAAAAATTCGTCTTTTTTCTCAAAAACTCGCGTCATATACCATATATATAAATAAAAAGCATTATTTTTGCACCCCGTAAAAACGTAAAATATATATTCAAAATAAAAACATGAAAACAGCTAAAGAGATTCGCAAGTCGTTCACCGACTTCTTCGCTAGCAAGGGTCACACTATCGTGCCTTCGGCTCCGATGGTTGTCAAGAACGACCCGACACTTATGTTCACCAATGCAGGTATGAACCAGTTCAAGGACATTTTCCTTGGTAACACTCCAAGAAAATATCCTCGCGTCGCGGACTCTCAAAAATGTCTTCGTGTATCGGGTAAGCACAACGACCTTGAGGAGGTAGGACACGACACTTACCACCACACAATGTTTGAAATGCTTGGAAACTGGTCGTTTGGCGACTATTTCAAGAAAGAGGCTATCGCTTGGGCTTGGGAGTATCTTGTAGACGTGTTGAAGCTTGATCCAAACCGTCTTTACGCCACTGTCTTCGAGGGCAGCAAAGAGGATGGTCTCGACCGTGACGACGAGGCTGCTGGCTACTGGGCAAAAGTGCTTCCTACTGACAGAATCATCAACGGAAACAAACATGACAATTTCTGGGAAATGGGTGACACAGGTCCATGTGGCCCTTGCTCAGAGATCCATATCGACCTTCGTTCAGACGAGGAGCGTGCCAAAATATCAGGACGTGATCTTGTAAACCATGACCACCCTCAGGTGATTGAAATCTGGAACCTTGTGTTCATGCAGTTCAATCGCAAAGCCGACGGTTCGCTTGAGCCACTTCCAGCAAAGGCTATCGACACTGGTATGGGATTCGAGCGTCTATGTATGGCTCTTCAAGGAAAACAGTCTAACTATGATACCGACGTTTTCCAGCCACTTCTTAAAGAAATCGGCAAAATCTGCTCATGTGAGTATGGAAAGAAAAAGGAGACTGACATTGCGATGCGTGTGATCGCTGACCATATACGTACAATCGCATTCTCAATCACAGACGGTCAGTTGCCATCTAACGCGAAAGCCGGTTACGTGATCCGCCGTATCTTACGTCGTGCAGTCCGCTACGGATACACATTCCTCGGACAGCGTCAGTCGTTCATGCATAAATTAATCCCTGCGCTAATCGACAGCATGGGTGAGGCTTATCCAGAACTAGTGGCTCAGCAAGAACTAGTAGTCAAGGTAATAAAGGAAGAGGAAGACGCATTTTTGAGAACTCTTGAAACAGGTATCCGCCTACTCGACAAAGTAATGGCAGACACAAAGGCTGCAGGCAAGACAGAGATTTCAGGTGTGGAAGGATTCACACTTTACGACACATACGGATTCCCTCTTGACCTTACAGAGCTAATCCTCCGCGAGAACGGAATGACAGTCAACGAGACAGAGTTCAACGCTGAGATGCAGAAGCAGAAAGAGAGAGCAAGAAACGCAGCTGCCGTTGAGACAGGCGACTGGGTTGAGCTAAAGGCAGGAGAAAGCGAGTTTATCGGCTACGACTTCCTTGATGCAGACGTTGAGATCTTGAAATACAGAAAGATCAAGCAGAAAAATAAAGAGATGTATCAGATTGTATTCGACCGCACACCATTCTACGCAGAGATGGGAGGACAGATGGGAGACTCTGGTTACATCGAAAGTGCTGAGGGCAAGTTTGAGATTATCGACACAAAGAAGGAGAACAATCTAAGTGTGCATTTGGCGGCAAAGATGCCTTCAGACCCTACAGCATCATTCCACGCTTACGTAAACACAGACAAGCGTCAGAACACAGCTTGCAACCATACAGCCACACATATTCTCGACTACGCTCTACGCACAGTGCTTGGAAGCCACGTTGAGCAGAAGGGTTCATTGGTATCAAGCGAAATGTTGAGATTCGACTTCTCTCATTTCCAGAAGGTCACTCCTGAAGAGCTTCGTCAGGTGGAAAAACTTGCCAACAAGATGGTTCGCGAGAATATCGCGCTTGAAGAGGCAAGAGACATGCCTATCGACGAGGCACGAGCAATGGGAGCAATTGCATTGTTTGGCGAAAAGTATGGCGACAAAGTACGTGTTGTCAAATACGGACCATCAGTTGAGCTTTGTGGTGGTACACACGTCAAGAGCACAGGTATGATCGGAATGATCAAGATCCTATCTGAGAGTTCAGTAGCTGCCGGAGTACGTCGTATCGAAGCTGTTTCTGGAGAAGCTGCAGAAAACTACATCAACGCCGCATTTGATGAGGTCAACTCATTAAAAGAATTCTTCGCTGGCACACCAAACCTATTGAATTCAGTAAAGAAGTCAATAGAGGAGAACGCAAGTCTGAAGAAAGAGGTGGAGAAATATATGTTGGAGCGTATCCAGGTCATCAAAGACAAGATGATCGAGCAGGCAACAACACTTGGCGACTACAAGTTAGTTGTGCTTAAGGGAGACTACAACGCAGAGTTCGCAAAGAGCATCGCGTTCCAGGTTCGCAACACAGTGAAGGAAAATCTTGTATTCATCGGAATCACAGAGAAAGCCGGCAAGCCAACCATAACTCTTGCAATCTCAGACGACCTAGTGGCAGCAGGCAAGAACGCGACAGCCATCGCACGTGAGGCAGCCAAGGAGATCCAAGGAGGCGGAGGTGGTCAGCCATTCTTCGCACAGGCAGGAGGAAAGAAAGCAGACGGTCTGAACGCAGCATTCGACAAAATCGTTGCCGCATTCAAATAAGAAGCTGACACATATTATCATAAAGGGCATCGTGAATTGGTCACGATGCTCTTTTTTGTTTAGGATTTCAAAACAAAGAATAATAGAAATTTTACGTTTTCCAAATTCTACAACAAAAAAATAAAGTTTTTCTTGCACATCAAAATATTATTCGTAATTTTGCGAACATAAAACAACAGAGACAGATAATGGCGACACCAGATTACACGATAAAGCAGGAATTATTAGCAAAGTTTGCTAAGGCTCTTGGTCATCCAGCAAGAATTGCTATTTGCGATTTCTTAGCCAAACAGGAGACTTGCTACTTCGGTGATATTAACGATGAGTTGCCAATAGCCAAAGCTACAGTGTCTCAGCATCTCACTGCTTTGAAAGAGGCAGGGTTGATACAGGGTGAGATTGAAGCTCCGAAAGTGAAATACTGTATCAACAAGGAGAACTGGCGTCTGGCTCGTGAATTGTTCGGCGAATTCCTTGGGCAATGCGTCTGCAAGACGGGAGGGAATTGCTGTGAGAGATGACGTTAACGTTGACGCTGACGAAGACAAAACGAAAACAATTAACAATGGGGATTGATTTAATCCCTTTTATTTGGCAAACAAAGTTCGTAGTTTTACGAATTACAAACAAATTATAACATTCAAATTCTTTTTTATAAGCCGCTCGCCCTACGGGCTCGCGGGTTAGGAGGGCAAGGGCTTCCGCCCTTTGCAACCCTCATTTTCGAGAACTGTAATATAAATAGAATATTAAATTATAAAAATATGAAAGAAATTAAAATTCTTGGTACAGGATGCGCGGGATGCAAAGCTTTGTACGCAACAGTTGAGAAGGTCGTTGCTGACCTTGGTGTTAATGTCAGCCTTGTGAAGGAGGAGGACATCATGAACATCATGGCTTACAATGTGATGACTTTGCCAGCATTGGTGATCGACGAGAAGGTTGTGGCTAAAGGCAAACTTTCGTACGATGAGGTGAAAGCATTGTTGACTAAATAAGATTCGACTATGAAAAAGACTCTTTTGATGTTTATGCTTGGCTTCAGCATGATGGCAGCTGCCCAGTCTTGCAGCAACAAACCATGTTGTGCCAACAAAAATAAAGTGACTTGCCAGAACGAAGCGACGTCGATTTCAAATGCAGAGCAAATTGAAGTGATCTATTTCCATGGCAAACAGCGTTGCCCGACGTGTATGGCTATCGAGTCGGAGACAAAAGCGTTGATGGAGGAAGATTTAGCTAAACAGGTAGATGCAAATATTGTGAAGATGAGAGTGGTGGATTTTTCAACCGAGGATGGAAAAGAGATTGCCAAGAAATACAAAGTTTCATTCTCGTCGTTGATCATCGTTACAAATCCAGGCAAAAATGAGACGGTGGAAGACATGACTCGTTTTGCATTCGCCAACGCAAGAAGCAACGCTACTGAGTTTAAGAAGGGCATTAGAGACAAGGTGCTTGCCGCCATAAAATAGTTAGATTATGGATTTTCTACAAAATCTATTAGACAACAGTCAAGTGCCGGCATTCACAGCGTTTCTGCTTGGTCTGCTCACAGCACTCAGTCCCTGCCCTCTTGCCACAAACATCACGGCTATCGCTTTCATATCGAAAGGTATTGAGAATCGTAAACGAGTGTTTTGGAGTGGCATTTTGTACACCATCGGTCGTATACTCGCCTACTCTATTCTTGGAGCCATACTTATTTATATCATCCGTAAAGGAGCCGATACGTTTGATCTCCAACAGAGTATCAGCGAATGGGGTGAACTGATTATCGGTCCGGCATTGCTATTGATTGGAATATTGATGATTATCAGTGAGTTTGTCGACTTGGGAGGAAGATTCGGTTTTAATGGAGGAAGTTGGGCGGAAAAACTAAGCGGACCAATCGGAGCATTTATCCTCGGAGTGATGTTCGCACTAGCCTTTTGTCCATCGAGTGGACTACTCTACTTCGGCATGTTAATCCCCATGTCGGCTACAGCTAATGGAGGATATCTATTGCCAGTGATATACGCCGTCGCCACAGCACTTCCGGTTTTGATAGTAGCTTGGCTTCTTGCCTTCAGTGTAAAATCGATCAGCTCGTTCTTGGGAAAAATATCCGTCATACAAAAATGGTTCAACCGCATAGTGGCGTTGGCATTCATCGTCGTCGGATTAAATTATTGTTACACATTTTTTATCGCTTAAATATGAAACGCATATTGGTTCTTTGTACAGGCAATCGTTGCCGCAGTCAGATGGCTCAGGGCATTTTGCAAAACATTGATTCAGAGTTGGACGTCCACTCTGCAGGGATTCTGCCAGCGTCGGAGGTTCACCCTCTCGGCATTAAAGTGATGGCAGAGATTGGCATCGACATCAGCAAACATTATCCAAAGCATGTCGAGCAATATCTTGGTCAGACGTGGGATTACGTGATCACCGTATGTGGAGGAGCCAACAAGTCATGCCCAATGTTCATAGGCAAGGTAGGCAAACGACTCCATATCGGTTTTGACGATCCGGATGCTTTCAAAGGAGCAGAAGAAGAGATTCTGTCAGAATTCCGTCGCGTCAGAGATGAAATCAAAAATAAAATGCAGGAGTTCTACATCACCGAGATAAAAGGTATGGAAATGCCTAAATGCTCTTGCGGATATGGGTGCGAATGTGATTAAACAAGACAAGAGCATTCCCATCCCAAAATTAAATTTATAAGCTATGATACAAAAATTTGCGGATTGGTTAATATTCGATATATTCGGACTTGATTCGACGTCGAGACTGGGAGAATCCATCAATTTCTTCGTCTACGATTCAATCAAGATCATCATATTACTGTTTGGAATCAGTATCGTCATGGGAATAATCAACGCATATTTCCCTATTGAGCGACTACGCAACTATCTTACCACACACAAGATGTACGGATTCCAATATCTATTGGCGAGCGTTTTCGGAGCCATCACGCCATTCTGTTCGTGCTCATCAATACCATTGTTTATCGGATTTGTGAAAGGAGGCATACCACTTGGAGTCACATTTGCTTTTCTAATCACGTCGCCATTAGTCAACGAAGTGGCAGTGGCAATGTTTCTCGGAACATTCGGTGTGAAAGTCACAGCCATCTACGTGGGATGCGGAATTCTTTTAGGAATGATTGGAGGAGTTCTACTTGGAAAGATGAACCTTGAGCGTTACCTCTCACCTTGGATTATTCAGATGCAAAAAATGCAGATGGAGGCAGACGATGCGTATGAAAGCAACCATTTGACATTTACGCAACGTTTGCCAGGAATAATAAAGGATGCTTTGGGAATTGTCAAAGGGGTATCGCTCTACGTCATCATAGGAATCGCAATCGGAGCCGGAATCCACGGTTATGTGCCAGAAGGATTCTTTACTGAGTTTATGCAGAAAGCCGGAATCTTCGGAGTGCCAGCGAGTGTGATTATAGCGATACCAATGTACTCCAATGCAGCAGGAATAGTGCCAGTGATACAAGTGTTTGTGGCAAAAGGCATTCCACTCGGAACAGCACTGTCGTTTATGATGAGTGTCGTCGGGCTATCACTTCCAGAGGCGACGATGTTGAAAAAAGTGATGACATGGAAACTGATTGGAATATTCTTCGGTACCGTCGCATTGATGATTATGATGCTCGGTTGGACATTCAATATAATACTTCAATAATTTGGGAAGAGGGTGTATCAAAACTCAATTTATCAAAAATCAAACTATCAAAATGTAAGTTGATTTTTAATTTCTCCAAAATATAGCCGTTTCAGAGACTTAACTGTAATTTTTAAGCTCTGAAACGGCTTTGTTCATATAAAAAGTGACAAAATGTAAGTTCGAAAAACTTGATTTTACATTTTGATACACCCTCTTTTTTGTTATAAACACCTGCAACTTTATAAAAATCTAAACTCAAAAACACAAACAAGTGCAATTTTACCCAAAAAAATTTAATCTAAATTGCTAAGAAATCTTAAAAATGCAATCGAATACAATATTTAAGCAGAAAACAGTCAAAAATTTACAATTAATATGCCTATTTTTGCAAAATGTTAGTTAGGCGAATACAATTAGCCCTTTTTAAAAGAAAAAAAAATAATATAACTATATGAAATCACTATTAATGAGACTGGGGATAGTTTGGATAATGCTGACAAGCTTACTCCCTACGGTATTCTCCCAAGGAGTACTGGTAATTGAGATTTCCGACACACTTAACACGCCGCTGTCGGGTTATTCAGTAAGGATAAAAGATGCAAACGGCACAACCAAGACCTACACAACAGATTCTGAAGGTCGTGTCCGAGACAACAATTTTCCAGTGGGAAGCTATACTTATAGTTTTTCCTACGGAGACTACAACACCGGCAGTTTCACTGTGGAATCGGGAGAGCCGACGTGGATCAACCTCGACTACCGTCGTGTAGCTGTGAATTTCAAGGATGAAAAAGGCAACCCGTCAAGTGGAAATTTCGTCACTCTGTATAAAAGAGAGGCTGATGGTTCACGCACCCTCGTCGCACAGAAGACATCTGGAGCTAATGGAACAGCTTTGTTTGTAGTGCCAGAAGGGAATTATACATATGTAGCAGCAGACGGAGAACACGACATTGTTGTCGCTGACAAAAACATCAACACAAACGTATCTGTATCGTCTAAGTTAGTGACATATAAGACCTCATTCAGATTTGTCAAAGGAGGCAAGCCAATCAGCGTTTATGCAAGAGACGTGAATGTGCTCCAATATCAAAACGGATATTTCAGAGACTTCGGAATCGTACTGGCTCATGGAGACAAGCAATCAAACGGATACGTAGATTATATAACTACAGACGGAAAGATATCATGTCCTGTTGGCGAATACAAATATTCCGTCTCCACAAGAGAATACGGCACATTGGAAGGAACTTTTTATGTGACGCAAAAAAATTCGGAGACGAACAATATAGTTGACATCATCATTCCAGAAAAAAATCCTGAAGATGAAGATGAAGATCTTCCTATTATCAATCCTAACGATCAAGAGCCGAAAGTCACTCTTAGTGTTTTCGTTTACGACTGTGAGACAGGAGCACCCGTACAAAACATAGCGAGCAGATATGAAATTTCAGGAGAAGGAAGAAGTAGATTCTCAACGACAAACAAAAATGGTTATGCCGGATTCTCTGTAAATGAGGGCACTTACGACGTCAGCATTCCTGGACAGACAAAAGAAAATATTTACGTAAACAAAGACACGACTATCGAATTCTGTGTGTCTGGTCCCGGAATAACATTCCAATATATTTACTTCCAATTTTTCTACAAAGGGGAAGAAGTTTTTCCTCAGACAATCAGTAATTTTAACATTGACAAAGTTGAATACGGAAGTTATCTTCCTTATGGAACAATGGTGCCAACATTGGATTCCATCTCTGGCTTGAATAAATATAAGGATCCTGTGATAACTACAGCAGGAAGATACTATTATTCATTCCATCTTGAAGAATACAGAGCCACTTCTAAAACCGGATTCTTCACTACAGACACAACAAAGTCGATAGACACAGTAAAAGTTGTGTTTGAGGAAAAGATCAACGTGGATATATATGTGGTACATCAAGACTCCACTCCTGCCAATGGATCGTACAGTGTGACATACATCGACAAATATAAAAACAACCGTCGCACGGATGAAACAGGTCATCTTCAGCTAGATCTACCACCTGGAGAATACACATTTACGGCTTTGGACCAGACGGCACAGTTTGAGTTGAAGAATGACACGACCCTATATTTCTTCCTTCCAAATCCGGATCAGATGCGAAATGTATATTTCAAATTTTTGCACGACGGAGAGATCGTTTATCCAAACGTGACTACCCTATCGTTCTTCAGAGACGACAACACAACACAATATGCATATCTGTCTTCCACATTATATGACAATTACGAAGATATTGGAAGAGCATACGTTTTCGACAAGCCGATTGAATTGCCTGTAGACACGTTCACAACAAGTTACTACATAGACGACTACGAGTTCGACGGACAAATGTATCATAAATTCTTTTTGAATTCGTCTCCAAACGACACAACAATATACATAGTAGTGCCAGTAAAGAGAACAGTAGAAATTCAAATCAAGGATGCTAAGGGAGCCAACGTACAGGGTGTGTTTGCAAAGATTTACAAATACAACGAAGAAGGAGAGCTAGACCCATATTTGGATTACGACGGAAACTCTCACTCAAAACTGATGTCTGACGCCACGGGTATAGTCCGCGACCATTTGGTTCCGGGCCGCTATCAGATTCGCATCTTGGATATTGTGAGAGACTTTGAGGTGACAGACTACGATCTACGCTTCACAATTCTCTCCAATGTAGAAATGTACAACGTCAAGTTTACTGTGCTTTACAGCGACGACCATGCTCCAGTGCCAAACTTGAAACTCGATGTCAAGAAAGGCAATGAATTCTACAACAGTGCCATCACGGACGGAGATGGAATCATCAAATTCCAAAGTGAGGCCGGCAACTACTCTTATACATTATACTATGGCAACGGCATAAGCGACAACTACAAGATTGCCAAAGACGAAGAGTTTGTGATCTACGTTGATCGTCCTATACTTGTGAATGCAATCGCTTTAATTGGAGGTGAATACTGTCTGACGGCAGGAGAATCGACTAAATTCACAGCCGTCATTTCACCAAGCAATGCGACTCAGAAAAATGTAGAATGGAGTATAGACAACAATGTCATAGCCAAGATTTCAAGCGACGGAACTTTGACAGCCAACACACTCGGACTGACTGGAGTTGTCAACCTGACTGCGAAAGCAAAAGATGAGAGCGGGGTGTCAGCAACAGTTTCTGTCAACATCAGTGAAGAAGCATGTGTGAAATCATACACATTAGCATTCGGAGACGGAACAACAGAGATGTGGCTTGACGATTATTCGTTCGATTTGGTTGTCACTCCTTCTGTAATCAAAAAAGAGTACTACGGATACCAGACAAGTCAAGACGGCATACACTGGTCGTCTGCCGCTGATTTCACACAAGAGCCAAGAGTGACTGTCAACGCAGACAGATACATGCACAATGGCACACATTATTTCCGTGCTGTTGCGGCAGATGACGCCTACGATCTATTGCAGATCCTTGACGGACATGTGGAGCCAACTCCTGAAAACATGACCAACATAATCATACTTCACAACTACGAGGATGGACGTGTGATAACGGACAAGATGGAAATTCCTACCGTCTTCACGCCACATGAGGTGAATGGAGCAAATGATGATTTCATGCCAGGCTACCCAGTTGTAATCTACAATCGTTTCGGAGACGTAATCTGCAAGTCGGACAATGGATGGGACGGCACATATAAAGGCGAGACTGCCGACGCTGGAGTCTACATCTACGTCTTGACAATGAAAGACGGAACTGAGAAAAAGGGAACAATCCAATTGTATAGAAAATAAGAATAAGGTAAAACAGAAATGAGAAAGACAATATCAGCAATTCTGCTTTCCGCACCATGTCTCATGGCAAATGCATTGGAGAGTCTGGAATGCAATTTCATAAACAAATTCGTGAACGTGGATGGATTCGAAGCTGTCTCACATCTAAACGACACTACCATCATCATCAAACGTTCAGACAGTCTGTTTGTAGCGAAGACAGACAACCTAGGAAAAGTGTACGACTACGTGTACGATAAGAATCTGTCGTCTCTTAAAGCAGAAGGCCAGATAGCCTATGATGGAAAGGGGACATACTACTACACGAAGGAAGGCAAAATGTATGTGAGTAAGATTAAAGACGGGAAAATAACGTCTACCGCACCGGCAGAGATTCCAGGCACAGTCATGGGACGTGAGAAATACGAGCACTCCGCTCTTGTGTATGCAAGCTGGCACTACAAACCAGAAGACACAATCCGTGTGAGCAACCCAACAATTTCTACTAACGGGAAACAACTTTTCTTCTCGGCAAACATTAAAGGTTCGAAAGGAAGAGACATTTATTCTTCCAACATAAACACCAACGGAACATTTTCTCAACCAAGAAAACTTGGCAAGAGTGTCAACTCTGATGGAGACGAAGATTTTCCATACATCCGTAAAGATGGACAGATCACTTTCTGTTCAAACAGAAAAAATTCGTCAGCGTTAACAGACAAAGGCAACTACAATGTGTATATCTCTAAGACAAACACAACAGATGCACCTGAGTTGATGCAATCATTTGTTGAGAGAAACACTCCTGTGATTGTAAAAGTAGACACGGTTCCAGCTCCTGTGACAGACACTTTGGTCGCTGTTGCTCCGGACACGATCAAACCTGTTCCAGACACACTGATCGCGGTTAACGAACCAGTGAAAAAAGAAGAGCCTGCCAAACCTGTAAAAAATGAAGATGAATACGTGGATGAGCCAACTGAAAACGGACGAATTCTTCAGGCACTCGCCTACGATTCCGACAGCACGGGCTATCCAGTGTCTGCACAAGCGTTGTCTGACATATTCCAAGATGATCAAAATGCGATGGTGATGGCATCAAAACACGTTGTCGCAGGAGTGGACAAGCGTATATTCTACTTTGACTACGACACAGATGTGTTGAACAACAAAGATTACGAGAAAGACATCAAATGCATCGTCGACTTCATCAATTTCTATCCAGGCAACTCATTCCTTATCATCGGACACACGGACGAAAGAGGAACACGTGAATACAACAACGCACTGAGTCTTCGTCGAGCAAAGAAAATTGAAAGTATTCTTACGCAAAGAGGAATCTCTCGTTCTAGGATGTTCGTGATGGGTCTTGGAGAAGACCGTCCTGTTATTCGACATGCACAGACAGAAGAGCAACATCAAAAGAATCGTCGCGTGGAGATTTTGAAAATGGAGTAAAACCAATGCATAATTAAGAGACAATGAAAAGGAATATATATATAAAATTGTTGACCATTCTACTTGCGTTGACTAGTGGTTTCAACACATACGCACAGCAGGATCTGATGGTGTCGCAACAGATTTTTTCACGAATGAACATCAATCCTGCCGGAACCGGTAATATCGAACGTTTTGACGCATTCCTACTTGGCAGACTTCAATGGGCTGGTGTGGACAACACTCCAAGAACTGGATTGCTAAACTTCGCATACTACAACGAGCCTCTACGTTCAAGCATCGGACTAACAGCCAACTACGACAACCAGGGTATCGGCAATAGTCAGACTAATGTGCAGGCAGTTTACGCATACCATCTTGATTTGAACGAGAAGTATATCCTTTCTATGGGATTGTCTGCAGGTATAAACATCGGAAGTTTTGATCCTTACGCCAATACGATAAGAGACGAAGAGCCTGATTTCTCATCATACGTGAAAGACAAGACAACAGAAACCAAGCCCGACTTCAACATCGGATTTGAGTTGACTTCAAAAAGCTGGATGGTCGGAGTGTCAGCGACACACCTTTTGAAATCAGAACCGACTACATTCATGAGAGGTCGACACATATACGCATACGCGCGCTGCCTTGTGCCTCTTGGAGAAGTACTAGATTTAGCGCCAATGGTTTCATATATCCATCAGAACCAGGTAAACGAAGGAGAAATTGGAGCGATGTTGTTTATCAAGAAAATGTTTTGGGGCGGTGCGACATGGAAGCCAGACCTAGGCAACTTCGGAGACATGTCGTTACTTGCGATTGATTTGGGAGTTGAAGTCAAGAATTTCCGCATCGGCTACGCTTATACATTCAACGTCGGAGAATACAACAATCTTCCTTCCAACACTCACGAATTATTGCTTAGCGTACACTTCTAATTTTTTAGTACAAGATGGGATGTGCTTTTGGGTGCATCCCATCCTTTCATCACATAACAGAACAAAAAATAAATATTCGCATGTGACCAAATTCACAGTAAAAAAGAGCAAGAAGCACCATTTTGCAATCCATATTTAGTTAAAAAAACATAAATGCAATTATCATTGACGTTTTTTGTGTACATTTGCGAAAAATTATAGGGTTAAACACATTTCATGGTCACACGACACTTGCAAACTCAATTGTTGAGCAGGCAATAGGAATAATTAAGGAATGAAATAAAAATACACAACAATATATGGACAAAAGAATTCCTTTATGGAAAGTCTTACTGACTTTCATGCTGAGTTTCGTCGGGCAAATCTCTTTTGCCGATGGAATTTTGGTATTTCAGGTGACAGACACCAAAAACAAACCGCTGGAAGGTGTAAAAATCAAATTGAGCGGAGACAGTGCAATTGCTGATTTGGAGCTAACAACAGATGCGTTAGGAAGGTACACAAACCCAAAGTTCAAATCAGGAACCTATAACTATGAAGTCATGTATGGCGACTGGGCTAAAGGATCCATTACGGTTCCTGAAGAAGAGTTCGGTTGGGCAAACATCAACTTCCGTGAATTGAGCATAAGTTTCAGAGACTTTGACGACAAAGCTCTTGTTGGCAAAACAGCAAAACTGTATGTTGACAATAACGGGGAAAAAGGCGAGTATATCAGCACAAAAATGAGTGACACTGCCGGATTAGTAAAATATATTGTTCCTGAAGGGAAATATATTTACGAGACTTTGAAAGGAGCTGTAAAAGTAACAGTTGACGACAAAGTAAAGACACAAGAAGTGGCGATTCCTAGTGGCGACATCACACATAAAACATTCTTTGAATTCCAGAAAGACAGTCTGCCATACAACGTCAGCTCTAAGGCCATCAAGGTATACATACCATTAGCCAGTGGCAAAGATTCTCTATTTGGCGAAGTGCAAGTGCCATACGGAGATTACTCAAGAACCAAAAGCAAGGTAAACACCAAAGCCGGAACATATAAATTTGAAGTTGAGACAAATCAATTCGGACTGGTTGTCGGCACTTTTAGTGTAGACGACAACGACCCTATTGACAGTCTTATCATACCTATCAACATCAACTCATACTATAACGGACATGGTGGAGACGCAGGAGAAGGTGGAGATCAAAGTGGAGACACAACCAAACCATTCGAAAAACAATTAGCCGTTTGGGACACTGTGCCTGGAATCGGAACATACGTAAACATAAATGTCTTCGACCCAGAAAATCCTGGTCAACCATTGGAAAATGTGTTTTGCTATATGGACATGTTGAGTGTAGGCAAACCAATGCCTTACGCATTGACAAACAAAGACGGACAATGCACACTTTTGGCAAAGCCAGGTGAAGCATATACCCTGCACGTCGCAGACCTTGAGATTGACATTCCAAACCTACAGTCTGACACTACCATCAACATAAATTTGGACAGAAAAGATTACACTGAGCTTTTGTTCAAAGTCAGTTTTGAAGGAGAAGATTTCAATCCGACAACCATAGAAAAAGTTGTGTTCGACACAAGATACGAGACCGACAGTTTCTATATGCCAGCACAGCTTGTGATGCTGCCGACTAAAAACGCAGACAACGACACTTTGTATTATATCAACCCATTAAGAGTTGGTGCTGGAGGCTACGACTTCATGTTCCATATCAACGAAATGAAAGCGTCTGGATTTAAAGACAACTATATCCGCGTCTTTAAAAATGATAAAAACAGAGATGCCCGCTACAATATCGCTCCAGAGTATAAAGTGAAGGTGATTCTTTGTAAATCTGACACTGTTTCCCGTTACTTAAATGCTTTTCCTGTCGTCATCAACAATAGCCAATTCCATACTAATTTCAATGGAGAGCTTATATATAAGACAGAAAAAGACAGTGTGTCGATCCAAGCATTCAAAGAGAAAAAAGATTTTCTTGTGACTGACGACACTACAGTATACTTCATATACGACAGAATTGTCCAGAACGTCTACTTCAAATTCATCCACGACGGTCAGATTGTATATCCAGAGATACAATATCTTGAAGTTTTCGTTAATGATTCAAGCGATGTCAATGAATCTGCAGGTATTCTTGTTTCAAAAACAGGACATATCGGAGACAAGGAATACAACACATTCCCAGATAGTTTGAACCTTGAAGAAGGCGACTACTTTATCAGATACACGATGAAGGATTTCTTCTATGACGGAACATTCGACTGGGAGTTCAACATTGAGAACGCACGCGGCACAGACACTACAATATATATTGTGGTTCCAACAAAGAGAAATGTAGAACTTATCATCACTGACGCACTAGGCGAATATGTAGAAGGTGTGTTTGGTAAAATCTACAAATGGGATGAGTCTGGAGAAAAACTGATCAATTCATTTATATACGATGCTTCTAAGCATGACGAACTTAAGTCGGATGCCAACGGAATCGTCAAAGACCACTTGTTGCCTGGCAAATATCAGTTGAGAATTCTTGATATTGTAAAGAACTTTGTTGTGGGCGACTACGATTTGAAATTTGACATCAGAGATGGTGTGCCTCTAAGACATATCAAATTCATCGTTAAGAACAAAAACACTCAGAAGCCAATGCAAGGATTGGAATTGGTTGTGAACAAAGACAGTGCACAGTATTCTACAGACGTGACTTCTGAAACAGGAGAAATCGTAATCGAGTGTGTGAACGGAGACTACTCTTATGAGCTCAACTATGGTAAAGGTCACAAGGATTCATTCACAGTCAAGAACGACACTACAATCTATATCTATGTAGAAGACGAGGTGAAGATTGAAAGTCTTGCTTTAGACGCTAAAGACTGTGTGGCAGAAGGCGGTTCTGTCAAGATTGAACCAATCATAAATCCTAAGAGCGCGACTAGAAGCACTTTGAAATGGTCTTTGGACAACCCTGTCCTTGGATACCTTGACGCGACCGGCAAATTCACTGCCAACACAATCGGATTGACTGGTTTTGTGACAATCAAAGCCACAACAACTGACGGCACTAACATCAGTGCTGAAAAGATGATCCAGATCGGAGGCACAACATGTGGAGACAGCATCAAGACTGAGTTTGAAGGTGGTGGCGACGAAATTGCCCGCACAGACGACAGTTTGAAAATCATCATCACTCCAGGCAAAGAGACATTCAAGCGTTGCTATGCTGTGCAGGAATTGCAAAATGGCAAGTGGGTTGTGATCGCAGGTCCAACTCAAGACACTGCAATTGTGATCTCAACTGTCAACATGACAGAGAAGGAGCATACAGTACGCGTAATCTCAGGAACAGACTGCGAGAAGGTTGCCAATGGTGAAATCACAAGCGGTGATCCTGAATCTGCAGACCAGATTGGAGATGAGCTGAAGATCAAAAACACAAGCATCTTCTTCAAGACTATCGTGAACGGAATCTGTGAAAAGATGGACAACGTACTTGTTGAAATCGACGGTGATAACCTTGACACTTTGATAGCAGGAACTAGCATCAAGTGGTATATTAAGGCAACCGGAGACTCTGCGTTCGTTGCCGTTCCAAGTGCGACAGACCAGAAGAGTGTTTCATTGAACCTAACAGGAGAAACAACAATCAAGGTCGCTTTGGATAACGGAACAACAGAATTGGTGAAAACACAAAAGACTATCGCTTCTGAAGACAGTCTAAAGATCAAGTTGACTACTGACAAAGAGAAAGCATGCTACGGTGAAAATGTCAATCTAAATGTTGAGACAGTCAACGGTGCATACGCTTCTATTATGTGGGAAGACAGCAGTAAGACAGCAGAAAGAAATGTGGCAGCAGACACAATATTGTACAAAGTAGTTGCTGAAAGCAAGCTCGGCTACTGTCCTAATGTTGCAGACTCTATCAATCTTGTAGTCGACTTCAAGCCAGAGGTTGAGCTGGCAATCAGCAGAGAGGCTGTTTGTGATGATTCAAGCGACGTCAAGTTGTCAATCACGTCGGCTCAGGAGAGAAACGATTTGATCTATACTTGGAAGAACTTTGAGACAAAAGACACCGTCTTGACAGATGCTCCAAAAGAGAACACTACATATGAGGCTACAGTAAGCACCTCACTTGGAATCTGTGAAAGCGTGACATTGAGCAAGTCAGTTTCAGTGGCAAGCAACGTTGAGTTTGCTGCAAAAGCTTCCGACAGCATATTCTGTAAGGGAGACGAGGTGAAGATCGCAATCGAGAAGATCAACGGCGGATCACTCAACGAAAACATCAAATTCACATTGAACGACGTCGAGTTCAGCGGTGACACAGCTAAAGTAGAGGCCAACACTTCAGTCTACGCATTACGTGCCACAGACTTGACTGGAGGATGTCCGGACGCAGTAGACACAGTAAGAATCAAGATTGACAAGCCTGTTGAATTCACATTGAGCCAGACAGCGACAACAATCTGTAACGTCGGTTCGGACAGTGTAAAGATCACTATCAATGCCGATTCATCCGCAAATTATAGCTATGTATGGTCGACAGGAGACAAAGATGCCAGAACTATCACTGTCTACCCTAATGTAGATTCTACTTATACAGTAATCGGAGCAAGCCAATACGGAAAATGTCCTTCATTGGAGGATTCCGCAAGCATCACTGTCAACGAGGCAGTCAAAGTCACAATCGAGGCTGATGTAGACAGAATTTGCCAGACGGGAGCAGACTCAGTCAAACTTACAGCAATGGCTGAAAACGGAGAGCCTACTTCATGGATCTGGTGGGACGGTGCTGTAACAACATCTCCAGTACGTTCATTCCTTCCTACTGCAACCAGCGCGGTTTGGGTAAGAGGAAACGACAATGTATGTGCGGTGAGCGACACTGCAAGTGTAACGATCTCAGTAGACGTGCCACACACAGCCCACCTTGCCACAACATCTACAAAATTCGTATATGGAGGTTCTGTTGACATGGTCGCATCATTCAACGGAAATGTAGAAGGACCAATCACATGGTACAGCGAGAATGCAGAAGGCGACGTAACAACTCTTGGAGAGACTGAAGAGTTGAAATACTCTGACATGCCAAGCGGAGATGCCAAATATTACTTCGTTGCTAAGAATGGTGCATGCGCAGACATCAAGAGTGACATCATGACAATCGCTCTTGTCGACGATATCGAGATTCCTACCGTCTTCACTCCATACGAGAAGAACGGAGAGAACGACGAGTTCATGCTAGGCTATGAAGTTGTGATCTACGACAGATTCGGCAACTTGATACACCGTGGCGACAACGGTTGGGATGGAACTTACAAAGGAGATGTGGCAGACGCAGGCGTATACGTCTACTCATTAATTTTGAAAGACGGTCGTGAGATGAAGGGTACAATTCAGGTGTTTAAAAGAGACTAAAAAATGAGATCAACAAATAAATACACGCTATTGGCCGGACTTGCTATCGCAGGCATGGCCGTAGCGGCACCTCAGGGTGGATTCAACAAATATGAGAACGCCACGAGAGACAATGTGACAGCCACATACAAAGATGGATACGTCATATTCAGAAGCGGCGACAGCATTTTCGTCGGCAAACAGACAGCCAACGGAATTGAAAACAAAGAGTACAACAAGAGCTTAACTTCTTTGAAAGCAGACGGTGCTATCAGCTATGCCGACGGAATGGTGTTCTACAGCAAAGATGGCGACATCTATGCAGCAAAAGAGAAATCGTTCGGAAAATTCAAGAAAGGCAAAAAGCAGTGGATCCCCGGTCTTGGAAAAGAAAGAAACGATTTTAATGGAAGCATGTTGGCTTACGCAAGCTGGAGATATATGCCAAAAGAGATGGCTTCAGCCAAGAATCCTACCGTCACATCTGACGGAAACACAATCTATTTCGCTTCCAATGCGGAAGGTTCGAAAGGATTCGACATTTGGATGACAAACAAGAACGAGGATGGAGAATGGTCTATAGCCGAACGTCTGGGGAAAGAGGTCAACAGCCTTGGAAACGAGGATTTTCCTATCGTTCTTGGAGATTCCCTCATAGCATTCGGTTCCGACCGAAAAGGCTACACGACAATGCCAGACAGCGGCAAATTCCACACTTATATCAGCAAGATTGAAGAATGGAAGAGACCTCAGCTATTGTCCAAATACGAGTCAGAAAAAGCTAAAGAGGAAGAGAAACAGTTGATTGCATCAAAAGTAGACAAACAAGCAAACAGCCAATCAACTGAAAATCAGCAGTCAGTGGTGCCATCTACTAACAATCAGATCGCAGACAACAGTTCTGCGGACAGCCAAACTGACACAAATGCGTCATCTGGAGCAAATGCTGGTGGACAGACAACAAACGATCTCTCTAATTTGTCGTATTCTCCAGTTGTGAACAATGTGAACCCAGAAGAGAAAGTTCCTTACAATCCGTTTGATGATGGCAAACCAAAAGAAGAGGAATTCAACTATGAAGACGACATCATCGAAGAGACAAAGTCAGAGAACGACCGTATTTTGGAGTTGTTGACAAAAGACGAGACTCCAATGGAGCCAACCAAGAAGGTTTCAGTGGCTGATCTTAACGACGTCTTCAAGAACGATCAGGAAGCTGTTGTGAAAGCATCTAAGAATGTGGTTGCGACAGCAGACAAACGAATCTTCTACTTTGACTACGACAAAGATGTTGTAAACAATGCCGACTACGAGAAAGACTTCGAAGTAATCTTGGAATTCATCAATTTCTATCCAAAGAACAGTTTCCTTGTAATCGGACATACAGACGAGCGTGGTACATATGAGTATAACGACGCATTGAGTATGAAGCGTGCCAAGAAGATTGAAAGCATCTTGGTCAGCAAAGGTGTTAGCAGAAAACGTCTGTTCACAATGGCATTGGGAGAGTACAAACCTGTATTCAAGAATGCCCAGACAGAAGAGCAGCATCAGAAAAACAGAAGAGTGGAAATCTTAATAATGGAGTAAGGAAATGGAAATCAACATAAAAAAAGCACTTATTGCTTCTGCAGCTTCTTTATCAGCACTATTTTGTTCTGCTCAACAGGATTTGATGGTGTCGCAGCAGATCTTCTCACGTATAAATGTCAACCCAGCCGGAACTGGTAACAACAAAGGATGTGACGCATTCTTGCTTGGACGCATCCAATGGGCGGGAGTCGACAATTCACCTAAGACAGGATTGTTGAACTTCACTGCATACAGCGAAAATGTAAAGTCAAGTTTTGGTGCGACAGTCAACTACGACAACCTTGGCGTTGGCAACAGCCAGACAAACGCTCAGGCAGTCTACGCATACCATATCGACTTGAATCCAAAGTACATCCTGTCACTTGGTATTTCAGCTGGTTTCAATGTAGGATCATTCGATCCATATAAAAACACGTTGAAAGACGACTCTGAGATTGGCAAGTCGACATACGTCAAAGACAAGACGACAGAGATAAGTCCAGACTTCAACGCAGGTGCAGAGATAAGCAGCGAACACTGGATGGCTGGTTTTTCTTGCACTCACTTGCTAAACGACACGTCGACTACATTTAGAAAAGGCCGCCACTTCTATGTATATGGAAGAGGATTCTTCAATATCACCCACAACTTTGATTTGGCGCCATTGATCTCATACATGCACAAGCACAACACCAACACCACAGAAATCGGATGCCAGGCATTCTTCAAAAAGATGATTTGGGGAGGTGTGGCATGGAAACCAGATTTCAACAGATTCTCAGAGATGCAGATGATGAGCATCACTGCAGGTTTCGAGTGGGCTAACCGATTCAGATTTGGCTACAGCTACGACATGAACTTTGGAAAATACAACAATCTTCCATCAAACACACATGAGCTCATGTTAAGTGCTCACTTCTAATATTAAGTTAAGAATTAAATGGGGGTGTATCAAGACTAATCAAGTCGCGATGCGCCCCTTTCTTTTGTTCTATTCATCTATGATTTGACGACCAATAACAAACGCTACTGTTCCCCCTACCAATGAGTAAATTCCTGCAATAAGATCATCATCTGGTCCAAGACACTCATTCTTTACCTCCAACAAAAAAGAGCTAATGAAAGATACGATGAAAACGGATAAAATCGTAACGAACATAAGTGTCAGAGTTTTAACCACTTTTTCCATTCTATCTCCCTTAAATGAAAAGAAACAGACAATCAAGCTGATAAAATAAGACACAAAAATCAAGGAGTTGTCTACAATCGGATAAAACCAAAATAAAATTGCGGCGACTACACCCACCAACAACGATATGATGATTCCCAATCTCGAAGAATACAATTTGGAAACAATTAATCTGACTACCATAGTCAATTGCAGAGCAATCACCATAGCTGCATCTTTTGTCGGAGGAGGCCATGATTCCGTGAGCTCACCCAAAGGGTCATAAACGCATAAATACACTACGAAAAAAATTGACAAAAGTATTTCTGCTGGACATTTTAACACTAACCTGTATAATTTTTGCATCTTCTAAAATTTAGATCAATGTATAATCAAGGATACAAATATAAAGAAATTCTCTTTCATCAGTCTCAATTGCATATTTATGTTGTCTTTATCTTCCACAACATACGCTTTTGAAAAAACATACGTAAAATTTGACATAAAACCTTAAAATTGTTAAATTCGCATTTACTAACGAATTCGTAAATGAAACGACATATAGAATTATTGTTTTTTGTTGCTGTCATAGCCGTGTTGGCTGTGATCTGTTTTTTAATGCCCAAGGATGGCATTTCGGTGGCTGGCACGACGCTTCGATTTCCTTCCATCTCTGAGGTTCTCACTCCATCGGACAAGTCGAGAATATCAATTGACGGGCTTTTGGCCGACCGTGAAAACAGCATGAAGATCCAACAGTTGCCCGACTCTGTGATTGAGGCCCGTCGCAAACTTATGCAAGCGGCAGACTCTATGCGTGTGCGCGACTCACTTCTCCTTGCTGACACCATCAATTTCTATAAGACTTTCTTTGCAGAGAATCCGTCAAGATTCTATCTTCCTGATTCTTCGGATGTTTCGTATATAACAGATCTGATTGCGACTCTTCGTAGGGAGGCTCGCAAAGGCATTGTGCATATCGCCCATTACGGAGACTCACAGATTGAGGGTGATCGCATCACAAGTTCTCTACGCTATGGTCTGCAAGACAAATTCGGAGGAGAAGGTCTTGGAATCATCCCTACCCTACAGATGATCCCGTCGATCACGGTTCAAGAAACGATTTCAGATAGCATAAGCCGTTATTTGGTCGACGGTACACTTGTCCAAAAAGCAGACCACAAACGTTATGGAGCGCTGGCCCAACTTTCCGAGCTAAATGGCAAAACCACCATTACAATCAAGAGTTTGGCTGTCAAACACAAGTCGTTTGACAAAGTACGTTTGTTCTACTCTACCCGCAAAAAAGGACTAAAAGCCACATTGACAGCCGGCGACCTCACTTATGAGGCAGAAGATGAAGCAGGCAAAAAATACGGAATGATGGAATGGGATCTGCCTAGCAAAATATCTACTTTCAAAATCAGACTTGAAGGAGATGCCGAACTTTACGGTTTCTGTCTGACAGGAGACAAAGGTGTGGCGGTGACAAACATCGGACTACGAGGCAGTTCCGGAACATTCTTCACACGAATCGATGCGAAATCATTCAAGTACATGCACAATGCTCTCAACACCCGTCTGGTGATCATGGAATTCGGAGGAAATGCAACTCCATATTTGAGCACAGACAAAAAAATCGAAGGCTACTACAATTCGATGGACGCCCAAATCAAGTTTGTGAAACAACAACTGCCTAAGGCAAAAATCATTCTTATCGGACCTGCCGACATGGCTGAGACAGTGGACGGAAAGCTCCAGACATACCGTAATCTTGAGAAGACGGTGGATTTGATGCGACGTGTGGCGAAAGACAATGGAGTGGCATTCTGGAACATGTATGGAGTGATGGGAGGAAAGAACTCTATCATCAGCTGGGTATCCAACAAACCAGCTCTTGCGGCAAGCGACTATATCCATTTCTCCCGCAAAGGTGCGGAAAGAATCGCCCACCTATTTCTGGAAAGTCTGAATGTATACGACGACTATTCAATGTTCCAGTCATCTCTAGACAGAAGAAAGAGAGAACTATCGAAAAACAGGAAAAAGAAGCTAAAGGAGATATCTGCAAAAATACCTGTCGACAAGACGTTTGCTGATTCAATCTCCAAAAGATAAGCATAATGTGAACTTAATAAGATGAAGGCTATCAAAACAATATTTGTGCTGTTGACTTTGCTTAACGCAACACTCGCGTCTGCCCAGGGATTTTTCAAACATATTCCTAGAGACTATGATTTTATCCAATACGATAAAAACAAGTTGGAATTTCCAGGCGACACTGGCACAATGTGTCATTTTTATGAAAAACTAGACAGCATCGTGCTTTGCAGAGAAGGAAAAGTGAACATTCTCCACATCGGAGGCAGCCACGTGCAGGCGGATGTGTTCTCCAACCGTATCCGACGCAATCTTGACTCTCTGAATCTTGACTTCAAGAGTTCCCGCGGACTGGTGTTCCCTTTCAAAATAGCAGGGACCAACAATCCGCCAAACTATAATGTGACATACACTGGCAAATGGACATCAAGCCGAATCTTGAAACGTCACGACAACATCGAGCTCGGACTGATGGGAATCGCTGTGCAGACAAATTCGCCAGATGCGACAATGAAAATCAACCTCAATAGGGATGCCACTTTGCGTTGGGAGTGTACGGACTTGAAACTGATTGGCTATTCCGACAGCGCATATTCATACCCAGTGATCATCAACCCTGTTGACAGTTCAAAAATATACAGCATTTACAATGTGTTGGACGACGTGTACGAGTTTTCTTTCGACACTCCAGTCGACTCATTCACAATTGCTTTCGAGCAGACTGACTCTGTTTTCCATCCGTTCACACTGTCTGGAATCCTAGCAGAGAACAACAGCAACGGAATCACATACAATTCCGTCGGCATCAACGGAGCAAGCGTCATGAGCTGGCTGAAATGCGAGAAATTCCAGAAAGAATTGCCGCTTGTGCTTCCTGATTTGGTGATTTTCGGAATCGGAATCAACGACGCTGTGCCTAAAAACTTCAGCGGAGCCAAGTTTTTGGACAACTACAGCAAACTGATAGAAAAGATTCAGGAGATTTCGCCAAACTGTGCATTTATCTTCATCACAAACAACGACTCCTACCGTCGCTCAAAAGGACAATACAGTGTCAACACGAACGGACAGATCGTTGAGGAAGTTTTCTTTGAATTAGCGAAAAAATACAACGGTGCCGTATGGGATCAGTTTGCCATCATGGGTGGTTTGAAATCAATGAAGCAATGGGAGAACGCAGGTTTAGCCCGAAAAGACAAGATTCACTTCACACCAAATGGCTACATCCTATTAGGTGATTTATTCTACAATGCATTGATTCAGAGTTATCTAAATTACAAATAACATGTTCGATACGATATTAGAGTTTCTTAAAGATATATTTGCATTCGACGAAGGAAGTCCCCTTTTGTTCACACAATTCTATTTTTGGGCTTTCTTCACGATTGTCTTCGCTGTGTTTGCCGCAATTGGGCGTGACAAACTGTTGCTAAGAAATACATTTTTGTTTTTCGTCAGCGTCTTCTTTTATTATAAGACGAGCGGAATCTTCACATTGATTCTGCTTTTTGCCACCGTGTACAATTTTTTCAGTGGAAAGATAATATACAATTGCAAAAGTGAAGGATGGAAAAAATACCATCTCATTTGGGGATTGATAGTCAATCTCGCCACATTGTGCTACTTCAAGTACGCATACTTCTTGGTAGACATGACCAATAGTCTGCTCGGCACTTCATTCAGAGTGTTCGACGCGTTTGCATTTTTGGGAAACAAAGCTGCAGGAGCAAATCTTTTCGACACCGAAAATATCTTCTTGCCTGTGGGAATCTCTTTCTTCACATTCCAGAGCATCAGCTATATAATGGATATCTACAGAAAGAGAATAGAACCAGTGACCAACATACTTGATTTCGGCTTCTATCTGACATTCTTTCCACAGCTTGTGGCAGGCCCGATTGTGCGTGCCAGCACGTTCATTCCGCAACTGTACAAGCCATTCTTCCTCGGCAGACGTCAGTTTGGAATCGCAGTATTCTGGATATTGAACGGTTTTGCGAAAAAGATCATATTGAGCGACTATATAGCAGTCAATTTCGTCGACCGTGTGTTTGAAAACCCTACGATGTACAGTGGTCCGGAGAATCTCTTCGCACTGTTCGCATACTCATTGCAAGTGTACGCCGATTTCAGCGGATACACAGATATAGCCATCGGAGTGGCCATGCTGATGGGATTCTATCTGCCACAAAACTTCAACTCACCATACAAGGCTCCGAATGCAGGAAACTTCTGGAAACGCTGGCATATTTCACTATCAAAATGGCTTCAGGACTATCTGTATATCCCGCTGGGAGGAAACAGAGAAGCTTCGTTCGGAACATACGCAGTGATATTCTCAATCGCAGCGATCGGAGTGATATTGAGCGGAAGCATTTGGATTGCCGTGATTTTAGTGTCTATCACAGCCTACTTCACAATAAGAGCATATCTGTCGCCTGACAACAAAAAAGAGATAACATCAAATTTGAACCGTCTGAACACAATGCTTCTTGGAGGTATCTGGCACGGAGCAAGCTGGAACTTCATGATATGGGGAGGATTGAACGGACTTGGAATGCTCGTGTACAACTTCTGGAAAAAGAGAAATATCTACAAGAAGACACTGGCGGTCATGATCGTGACACTTGTGTTCGGAATACTTGTATTCCTATACGACCTTCCTCTGTACAGAATGGGATTTGTATGGCTGGGCACAATCTTCGTCGGCACATTCATCCGCATGGTCTACAATCTGTGTGGCGGCAAATGGAAATTCAAGGCATTGGATTACACATGGGCAGTGTTGCAGACCTTCGTCTTCATCACATTCACACGTCTTTTCTTCCGTTCCGGATCCAATCTTGATCCAGCAGAAGCCAACCAGGTGGCATGGGACACTGCTAAAAACATGGTGAACCAGATCGGAGGCAAATGGGATTTCTCACTTATCCCTACCATGGCCGACGCATACAAGAACATCATTATCCTGTTTGTGTTGGGAATGATTATCCACTGGTTGCCAGAAAACTTCAAGCGTCGATACAGACTATGGTTCGCATTGCAGCCAATTGGAGTAATGGTAATAACAACTTGTATAATTGTGTTTGTGGTTTACCAGTTTATGACTGCCGACCTACAGAAGTTTATCTATTTCCAGTTCTGATGGTTGTTGGACGATAAACTATAACCTATAGACTATAAACCAAACTATAGGAGTAGAGAAGCGAGAATCTCTATAGAAAAAGAATAAAAGATACAGCTATGAAAATGAAAGTAGGAATCGGCTACGATGTACATCAGTTTGCCGACAACAGAGAATTATGGATTGGAGGAATCAAGATTCCCCACACACGAGGACTACTTGGACATTCAGATGCCGACGTGCTTCTACATGCCATCTGCGACGCGATGCTTGGAGCCGCGCATCTTAAAGACATCGGCACACATTTTCCAGACAACGATGCCGCGTTCAAGAATATCGACAGCAAAATTTTATTGAAGAAGACAGCGGAATTAGTGGCATCAAAAGGATATAAGATCGAGAACATCGACTCAATCATCTGTGCCCAGGAGCCGAAGATGAAACCGTACATCGACGAAATGCAGCGAACAATCGCGTCGATTCTAGGAATAGACGAGGAAGACGCGAGTGTGAAAGCCACAACGACAGAGAAGCTCGGCTTTGTCGGCAGAAAAGAAGGAATCGCCGCACACGCAGTTGTGTTGTTGTCGAAAGAATAAAAGGTTGTCCTATCCAAATAGTACAAATAGGCGAAATTAAGAGCACAAAAAGAGTCATAAAGTAGATTTTACAACACTTATAGTGTAAATATTCGTTAAAAATCGTGGTCAAGCTATGTTTTTTTTATAAATTGCAGCCGATTTTGTGGATATTAGGTAAACAAAATCAAAAAATGGACTAAAAAAGGAAAAAATAAATAATAAAAAATAACAAAAATTTCAGAAGACAAATGAAAAAATTATTTGCAGTTATCGCAATGACTGGAGCAATGATTTTCGGTACAGCTTCAGTTTGTTTCGCTCAGGATGAGGCTACAGAAGAGTCTACAGAGCAGGTTGTAGATGAGGCACCAGCAGCTGAGCCAGTTCAGGCAGCTCCAGCGCCAGTTCAGGCAGCTCCAGCACAGGAGGCAGCTCCAGCAGCTCAGGAAGAGCAGGCATTCCACAAGGTGATCAAGCAGAAATTCATCGAAGGTGGTGCATTCTTCATGTTCATCGTATGTATCGCTCTTATCCTAGGTTTGGCTTTGAGTATCGAGCGTATCATCTATTTGTCATTGTCATCAGTTGATTCAAAGAAACTTCTTGAGTCAGTTGAGGGTGCTCTAGACAACGGAGATGTAGAGGGAGCAAAGACAATCTGCCGTAACACAAGAGGTCCTATCGCATCAATCTTCTATCAGGGATTGTGCCGTATCGACAAGGGTGCTGATGTAGTAGAGAAGTCAGTAGTATCTTACGGTGGTGTACAGATGGGTCTATTGGAGAAGAACGTTACATGGATTTCACTTTGTGTAGCATTGGCTCCATCACTAGGATTCTTGGGAACAATCATCGGTATGATCGAGGCATTCGATAGAATTCAGGCTGCAGGTGATATCTCAGCAACAGTCGTTGCAGGTGGTATCAAGGTTGCCCTTTTGACAACATTGGTCGGTTTGATCGTTGCCATGGTTCTTCAGGTATTCATGAACTTTATCTTGACTCGTATCGAGGCTCTTACTTCAGAGATGGAGGACGCTTCAATCAGCTTGATCGACGCAGTTGTTGCATACGAGGAGAAGTTCAAGGGCTTCAATTCATCATCTGCTTCTTCTTCAGTAGCAATTTCAAACGAGTCTTCAATCGAGAACGCATAATCATCTAAGACAATAAAACTATGAATTCAGAAAAGATTTCATCGATTGTCTTGGCTGTTCTTGTAGCTATTGCAGCTATCGTCTGCGTATTGTTCTGCGTAGGAGGTAGCGAAGAGGAGATCTACAGTGGCGAGGCATTCGACGCTCCAAACTATACAGGAGCTGTATTGAACGTCGTGTACGTGTTCCTATGCTTGGCAATAGTAGCAACAATTGTATCTGCAGTTCTTTCGTTCATCATCAAGCTAAAGAACGACAAGAGATCTGCATACACATCTTTAGCGATGCTTGTTGCACTTACATTGCTATGCGGAATCACATACGCAATCGGTGATGGCACACCACTTAACATGCCAAACTATGATGGTACTGAGAACGTAGCAAGCAGATTGAAACTTGCTGACATGTGTTTGTATTCTATCTACACATTGTTCGTGCTTGCAGCAATCGCAGCTGTGTTCAACGTTACTTTCGCAAAATCTATCAACAAAATTAAGTAAGTTTGTACGATGGGAAAAAAGAAAAGATCAGTAGGTGAGCTTAATGCCAGTTCAATGGCGGATATTGCGTTCTTGCTGCTTGTTTTCTTTCTTGTGACAACTTCAATGTCAACAGACAAAGGTTTGGCACGTCGTCTTCCTCCACCAGTACCAAAAGACCAAATAAACGAGGATGTTGAGATGAACAAGCGCAATGTGCTTCAGATTCTTGTCAATAGCAACAACGACTTGATGGTCAACGGTGAGGTGCTTGAGGTTAGCAAACTGAAAGAAAAAGCTAAGGAATTCATTTTGAATCCATCGAACTCAGAAGAGCTTCCTGAAAAGGAGGTCGGCTCTTTCGGAAGTTTCGGCAACGTGATGTACACTAAAAAGCACGTGATTTCTTTGCAGAACGACCGTGGCACTCAATATCAGGCATACCTTGATGTTCAGAATGCCCTAGTGGCTGCTTACGACGAAATCCGTGACGACTTCTCTATGCAGAAGAGAGGTAAGAAGTTCGCCGATCTATCAGAAGAAGAGCAGAAAGAGGTACAGAAGATTTTCCCTCAGAAGATCTCTGAGGCAGAACCAAAAAATTATGGAGGTAACTAATTATGGCAAAATTTAGAAAAGACGGAGGTCGTGCACTGCCAGGACTTAGTACATCTTCATTGCCAGATATCGTATTCATGTTGTTGTTCTTCTTCATGACTGCAACTTCAATGAAGGAGGTCACATACAAGGTGAACATCAACCTTCCAAACGCAACTCAGCTTACTAAGCTTGAGAAGAAGAGTTTGGTGAAATACGTATACATTGGTCAGCCTAAGAAAGAATGGGTGAAATATGTAGGTACTGAGTCGTGCATCCAGTTGGACGATGAGTTCGTAAAGGACGCAGACAAAGTGCAGACTTACATTATCGATAAGCGTGCTGCCATGAATGAGGACGACCAGGGTCAAATGGTCGTTTCAATGAAGGTCGACAAGGATACTAAGATGGGTATCGTTACCGACGTTAAGCAGGCTCTACGTAATGCTAATGCACTTAAGATTAACTACACTGCTCTAGGCAAGTAATTAATCAATCATAATAAAGAGCGTGGTCCTTTGGATTCACGCTCTTTTTTATTGACCATAAGCCATCGTAAAAAAAGAAAATTCATGGGAATAGACATTCAATATATCGACAAATATGAAGAGACTCTTCACTCACAGTTATACCAGTTTCTTCAAAGCAAAAAAGAGGTAGACGTGATGGAGCCCGACGCCACAGATTTCGAAAGTGTATGGCAACAGGTATGCACTTCTTACATCCCTGACGGAGTCCGCGAATTCGAGGGCTACGCGACAGTGTCCGTAGGCTGGATGATGTATGTGGGGATGGCTTTGGCTAAACAGTGGGATGAAAACTGGTTGAAATGCAAGAGCCAACCAGACATGTACACAGCCTTGCGTGACGTCCGTGGCTACGACTGCATGGACGAATATATCAGTGAGGATGTATTGAAGCTGAAACCTAATGAGAATAAAGCTCTTGCCAAACTTATCAATGACTGTGCTCAGATGGGTGTACACGCATTGCAACGCGAAATGTTCGAGCCGGGAAGTCCACTCGCCTTCCATGCCTACGTCCGCACTCTTCACCAAATGTATCTGATGGGAATCGCTGTGCAGCTGCTGAGAATGGGATACAAGATGACGAAAATCTAAAGACAATTCATAATTCATAATTCATAATTCATAATGTAAATCAGGCATTACCTTTATCAATCTAACACATTCAAGAAAAACATACTACCATGAAAAAAACACTACGACTACTTGCATTTAGCACATTAACCCTATTTGCCATCTCCGCGTCGGCCCAAGGAATCGACGACCTAATGCGACCAGAGAAATGGCATGGCGACGGAAATGCTCCCGTCAGCTACGGAGAAAAAATCCGCTTCAACGAAGGAAAGCCCACAAAACAGGAGTTGGAGATATCAGTGGGAAACAGCGGCATCTATGACATCGCAATAGAATGCAACACCAATTCCGTCTCCTCAAAATGCAGAATCTATGCGAAAGGGACAAACTATTCCGTCTGCTCGGCGGAAGTGCCACTCGCAAGAGGACAGAAAAATGTGAAAGTCTATCTCCGTGGTGTCGGCACGACCGACGGGAAGGTGAAAATCGGAATCGAGAGCGACGGAATGCATAGCGTCGAAATCGGGAAAACAGAAATCAAGAAGACCGACAAACCATATAAATTTCTTCAGGGAGGCGACATCACAATGCTCCACTACGTGCTCGACCGTGGCGGCAACTATTTCGACACCGACGGGAATATGCTTTATAATCAAAACGACACACGCGAAGAGAAAGCTCAGGCAGTGCTTGATTATATGAGCAGACGCGGGTTCAACTTCGTCAGAATACGTAATTCCAACAACCCCGGTCCACAATCCACAGACGCTTCCGGCAAATACTGTTTCCTCGAGGGGTATCAGGACACAGAAGACTGTCTGCGTCTGGCACGTGAGGCCAAGAATGCAGGTATGGAAATCCAATACACCTTCAATCTGTCGGACTATTGGAGCAATGGCGAATGCCAGAGGATTCCGAGAGACTGGCAGGAAAAAATCAACAATGTATGGTCGTTCGACGAGAAAGTGAATATGCTGGTGAGTCTCGTTGGCGAATATGTGAAGACGGTGATGAAAGAGATGGCAGACGAAGGCATCTATCCGGCATACGTGTCGGTGGGCAACGAGACAAACGCAGGATTCCTGTTCCCGTATGCCTACTCATACAATGTGCCGGCCAACGAATCGAAAGCAGAGATGCCGACGGGAGACGCGCATCCTGAGAACATCGCCAAAATCATCAACGCCGCCTACAACTCCATCAAGGAGATTTCGCCAAACAGCAAAGTGGTGGTGCATCTTGCCGACGCCACAGCAGACGTGGACAAATGGGGATCACCGTCGACATACAAATGGTTTTTCGACCTCATCACAAAAGCCGGAGCCAAATTCGACGTGATAGGAGCCTCCTACTACCCGTCGTGGAGCGAGACGACAGCCGAATCACTTGCCAAATCGTGTGAGATGCTTTTCGGATATTATGGCAAAGACGTGCTCATAATGGAGAGCGGATATAATTTCACTCCCAAAAGGAAAGACGGCTACGACGGGCAGCTCAACCACAATGCATCAGCCTACAACGACGTCTACAAATACAGTCAGGACGGGCAGAAAGGGTTCATAGCCGAGCTGATCAACACAGCTAAAGGAGCAGGCTACGAGAACAGCAGCAACAACGAGATAGTTGGCAGCCTCTATTGGGATCCGATGATGATACACGTGGAAGACCAATGGGGCAACAACATCACCGGCTGGGCACACTTCGCATCCAATCTGAAAGCCGACGTGAACGTGGTGGAGAACACCACCCTATTCGACTTTGACGGCAAAGCAGTAGCGGCATGGCAAGCCTACGAAGGCAATCAATATTCCGTCTACAAAGAGGATGAGAACACCCGCGTCGAACTGATTGAAAAAGAGACGAAAGGAAAACAATCAGAAATCACATACGACATTTTGGGAAGACGCTGCAATAACAGTTCTTTTTTTTAATTAAGAATTAAGAGGTAAGAGGTAAGAATTAAGAATTGTCGTGCACGCACAATCTGAAAATTGTTAAAGGCGTAACACCATAACCCTACAACAAATGCACGTAGAGACGCACGGACGTGCGTGTCATCATACGTGCGTGTCATCATACGTGCGTGTCATCATACGTGCGTGTCATTCAATTATGGCATCCGTCCATGACAATCCTCGCGCACCAGGCAGGGGCATTTTTCATTCTTGGTTTTTCCTTTTAAAATTCATGCAATAGTTAGGTGCAAAATACATAAAAAAAATGGAATCATACAATCACGATTTATAGTGATTTTTTTGCATTTTTTACAATGAAAATCTATCTTTGCTACAAATTTTACACACATCTAATCCAGATGTGTTGAGATTAGATACAACAAATTATTTTATAACATTATGGTATATTCACACGAAGTAGAAAACATGTGTTGTGTTGCCAAAGGACCTAACCACGGTCCAGCTCCAATTCCTGAAGAGGGAAAGTGGATCCAGGCAAAGGAGATCAAGGATATCTCAGGTCTTACACATGGTATTGGTTGGTGTGCTCCACAGCAGGGTGCATGTAAGCTAACTCTAAACGTTAAGGAAGGCGTTATCGAGGAGTGTCTAGTAGAGACAATCGGATGTTCAGGTATGACACACTCAGCAGCAATGGCTTCTGAAATTCTTCCTGGCAAGACAATTCTTGAGGCGCTAAACACAGACCTTGTATGTGATGCAATCAACACTGCAATGCGTGAGCTATTCCTACAGATCGTATACGGTCGTACACAGTCTGCATTCTCAGAGGGTGGTTTGATGATCGGAGCTGGTCTTGAGGATCTAGGTAAGGGTCTTGTATCACAGATGGGTACACTTTACGGAACAAAAGTTAAGGGTACTCGCTACCTACAGTTGACTGAGGGTTACATCACAAAGATGTTCTTGGACAAGGACAGCCAGGTATGTGGTTACGAGTTCGTACACATGGGCAAGATGATGGAGGCCATCAAGAACGGTATGGACGCCAATGAGGCAGTTAAGAAGTTCACTGGTACTTACGGTCGTACAAAGGCTGAGGACGGTGCAGTTAAATCTATTGACCCACGTAAAGAGTAATTAGGTATGATTAGAGAGGTAAAATTTGAGAGCCAGGATCGTCGTATCAAGCAGATTCTTGCAACTCTAGAGAAGCACGGAATCAAGAGCATTGAAGAGGCTAACGAGATTTGCGACAAAGCAGGTCTTGATCCATATAAGACATGTGAGGAGACTCAGATGATCTGTTTTGAGAACGCAAAGTGGGCTTACGTAGTAGGTACTGCTATCGCTCTTAAGGAGAAGGCAAAAGACGCAGTAGAGGCTGCCAACTATATCGGTGAGGGTCTACAGTCATTCTGTATTCCTGGATCAGTTGCTGACGACCGTAAGGTAGGTATCGGACACGGTGAGCTTGCAGCACGTCTTCTTCACCCAGACACAAAATGTTTCGCTTTCTTGGCAGGACACGAGTCGTTCGCAGCTGCTGAGGGTGCAATCAAGATCGCACAGATGGCAAACAAGTCGAGACCAGCAGATAAGCCACTTCGCTGTATCCTTAACGGTCTAGGAAAAGACGCTGCCATGATCATCAGCCGTATCAACGGTTTCACATACGTTAAGACACAGTTCGACTACTTCACAGGAGAGCTTAAGGAGATCAGCCGTACAGCTTACTCTAACGGTCCTCGTGCAGCAGTTAACTGCTACGGAGCTGACGACGTACGTGAGGGTGTTGCTATCTTCTGGAAAGAGGATGTTGATGTATCAATCACAGGTAACTCTACAAACCCTACACGTTTCCAGCACCCAGTAGCTGGTACATACAAGAAGGAGCGTATCCGCGCAGGTAAGGCATACTTCTCAGTAGCATCAGGTGGTGGTACAGGACGTACACTTCACCCAGATAACATGGCTGCTGGTCCAGCTTCATACGGTATGACAGATACACTAGGACGTATGCACTCAGACGCACAGTTCGCAGGATCTTCATCAGTTCCAGCTCACGTTGAGATGATGGGATTCCTTGGTATCGGTAACAACCCAATGGTAGGTTGCTCGGTAGCTTGTGCAGTAGAGGTTGACCTTGTATTGAACAAGAAATAATCAATTTTGATTATAAAACTAAAGGCGTGTCTTACGGCACGCCTTTTTTTGTTTATATTAAAAAAAGTATATCTTTGTACTTGTCAATTTCAAAAGTCTATGTCAAAACATGATTATAACATATTGAGATTTACTATTGCCATTGTGACTGAGTTTTCGAAAACGTTTGGCATCACCCAAAAACAGGCATACAATTATCTTGTCCGTTTTAAGGGCATGTCGCATTTGACAGAATTCTATAACGTTTTACACACACAATCATTCGAAGACAACATTGAAGTGTTGGCAGAAGTATGTTCGCATAATGGAGGGCAATTGAAATGAAATTGTATCATGGTTCTGACGTGCTTGAAAAATTATGAGACTTAAACCAGAACAAATAACAATTTTGCAAGAAGATCTTTGTGCAGAGCTTGTAGAAATTCTTATGAATGAGTGGCATTATTCAATGCAAGAGTCTCTTTCAATTCTATATAATTCGGACACATTCACTCTGATACAAGATATAGGAACTGGTCTTTATTACCAAAGTGCAGGTTATGTATACACCTTTCTTGAAGAAGAACTAAAAAAAGGTAAGGTTGCCTAACGTTGCTGGTCCAGCTTCATACGGTATGACAGATACTCTAGGCCGTATGCACTCAGACGCACAGTTCGCAGGTTCTTCATCAGTTCCAGCTCACGTTGAGATGATGGGATTCCTTGGTATCGGTAACAACCCAATGGTTGGTTGCTCGGTAGCTTGTGCAGTAGAGGTTGACCTTGTATTGAACAAGAAATAATCAGTTCTGATTATAACTCTATACTCCTGTGACTCATTGAGTTGCAGGAGTTTTTTTTGTATAGGCCGAAATTAATTTGTCGGGTTCATCTTATTGTACAGTCCCATTCCTTTCACTGTCAATAAATATTTTTGTCTTGGATGACGTGGGGATTCAGGATACAACATCCTTACCCATCCTCCTTTCATTGCTGGATTGAGAGAATAATCAAGGAAATTTTCTCTGTTCTTCAATCCTACTGCGGATAACATCTCCTTGACTGACATCTGCTGATATCCAATAGCCATTACCAAACGTTTGATATTTTCATTATCCGTCAAGAATTGATTGCCTTCCACGTCGCAACTTGTCGGGGTACTTGTCGGGGTACTTGTCGGGGTACTTGTCGGGGTACTTGTCGGGGTGTCTAATCTTGGCTGTTCCTTATACTCCTCTGGCGGATCAAGAATAAGATAACGATTCTTCAACACCCACGTCTCCCCGAGCAACATATTGCGGAAAAATCTTTCCAAATATTTGGGCTCTGGCATTACCCCTTCCCTATTCTTATAAACGTATCGAACGAGAGCATTGCGGAAATACCAAGAATTCTGAGCAAATATGTCATTGTTGACATTAAAACCAAGAGAACGTAAATAAAGGATCACAAACACCGCCGTCGTACGGGTATTTCCTTCACCAAACGCATGAATCTGCCATAATCCAGCCGTAAACTTGCTGATGTGCTTGATAATCTCATCCGACGAGAGGCCTCCATAGCTGAACTGTCTTTCCTGCTCTATATCATATTCCAAAGCAAGACGAAGATCCTGAGCATACATATACATCACAGTGTCGCCATGCAAAATCCACTCCTTCTTGGTGATATCATAATCTCGAATTTTTCCAGCAAACTTAAACACCCCATCAAAGATATTCCTATGGATCTGAGTAAAGCCAAAGACACTGAATGCTAGAGTATTGGAGCTCAACAATTTAGCGATATTAGCAGATACTCTGTCTGCCTCCTCCACATCATCAGAATCATCATCGTGAGCCGTTTTCCTTGTGTAGTATTGTTTGATCAGTTCACGAGCCTCATCAATGGTAATTTCCCCTTCTATATTGCGTTTTGCCGTTTGTTGCAGATATTCCGACGTTGACAAACCATCTACAGCCTGAAGTCCGATCGCTGTACTCCACGCATAAGCCTTCTCTTTTTGGTCCGGTTCTCCCTGACGGATATATTGGTCAAAATCAATATAAAGTTGTTTGCTCGCCATATTGCTGGAAAGTTTTCCCAAAGATACTCATTCATTTTCTATTTTCCTTATTTACTTGATTGGGAAGTGAGATTATTTTTCATTGTCTGTCAAGAATTGATTACCTTCCGCACCACAACTTGTTCGGGGTACTTGTTCGGGGCACTCTCATGATTGGGCACTCTGCCTGGAGGGCAGTACACATTCTATCCCCGAGACTTCGTCCCGGGTTACACTCGCTTTGCTCGGAAGCGTCTTTCAAACGCGATGTTCTATCGTGAATGAGGAAATTCAAAGTGCAAAAATTGCACTTTGGAAGAGATGGCAGTACTTCGTATAGTGCAGGCTAATCCAAGAGTGACACAAAAGAGATGGCCTCTGAAATAGGCAAATCAGAACGAACACTTAAAGCCATTACTGTATTTCTTCAAGAGAAAGGACTGCTTGTGTTAAATTCTATTAAAACATTCTCCAGAACTTTCTTTTTCTACCGAAAGATCCATTCTTACCAACTGACATATAGAGTTTGCTACAATATGCCTGATATGCGACCTCCATCTCTGGATCCTCACAGGGTTCTGACCTTAAAATGTCACTGATAATAGGATTTGTCTCACGACCATCCTTATAGTCGTTGGCTTCATGCTTTGCCATATCATTGTTTAAGTAACCAAGGAACCGACTTGGAGCAAACTTGATTATGTCTCCATCTTTGTATGCGACAAAACAGATTCCGTTCTTGATTAAATCCAAAGCAAACCGTCTTTTGTCCAGATAGCCATAAGGATTAAGATAATCATTAAGAGTTTTGATATTATCCAATATCTCCTCCTTTGTCTTTACGAATTCAATATATTCCATATATCTCTAATAAAATTATTAAATAACAATTAGTAATAACGATGATACAATTAATGTACAGACCAATAGTCACGAGTACGAATAAACTCCGCAACTGCAAATTCCATTTTTGCATTATACCCCGAAAATGTAAATCCTGTTAGAGTAGTCACCAAACGAAAAATACATTTCCAGGAACAGAAGAATCATCTCTGAGGACTACACTTGATAACATTGGGTTTCAATTATCATACTCAAATTCTGAAATACAACCCAATCATTCTCCAAATTCAATCCTAAGATAAGGATTGATAGAAAAATCATATTTCCCATCTAAGCCTGCTCTTCTTAGCAATCTGCCATAGCTTATAGTAGAGCCTCGTCTAGCAACGTCAATTAGCACTTTTCTGATTTTTTCCTCTTCTATTGTCAGTTTCATATTTTCATCTGTTTAGGGTTAACCGCTTTTATTTCTCTTCATGTTGCTTTACATAAAGATGTGCTGCTTTGACAACTATCTTTACAGACGGTACAAGCAGATATAAAATAGAAAATACAAATCCCGACAAGGCACAATCACGAGCGTTAGCTAATGAAGTGTCCGCAAACCTTTTTGAGCATGTGTCACTGTACATACAAATGAAATACACGGTAAACACCAATAGAGCTCCAATAATCACTAAAAAAACTGCTTGTAGGAAATTCAAATTCCTAATTGTTGCTTCTTCATACGAAGCCTGTACTTTTTTTTCTTTCAAATCACCATTGTTTAGTTTGACTTCTAGTTAACAATGCAAAATTAGAAACAAGGTATGCCAAAAATGGGGGATAGGTTTTGATTTTTTTTGGAAAAAATCAAAAAAGCATAACCCAAAGCTATGCTTTTTTGATTGAAAGTATTCACTTTAATAAAACCCTAATGAACTTACATAATTTGGCAATCAAATCAACCGCTTCTTTTTCATCGTGTGCTTCATAATAAAATCCTAATTCATCTTGAGGGAAAGGAGTTCCATCGTCATATTCCTTCCACCATTCCATACCTAAGCTCTCCAAAATTCTGATGATTTCATCAGAATACTCATCCAATTGGTTACGACCTTTTGACTTAAGAAAATGAAACTGATATGAATCAAACTCATAGTCCTTTGTTTCATCTGAAATACCATAAATCCTAAATTCATACATTTTTCTGTTAAATGAATAATTAGAGAACTCTATATATGGTAATAATTCTTTTGCTGTTGTTTCTACATATCTTACCTCAAATGGATAGACATCCATGCATTCTTTAATGTATTTATTATATAAATAATACGTATGCAGTTCAGAATGAGTAGCATTAGATTTTAAGGAAGTAAGCAACATAATACCAGAATATTCATAATTGCCTATAAATCCTTGTGCCGAATACCTAATAAGTTCAGGATTCTTTATCAATAAATCTCTCCATCTGCTTTTCTCTCGGCCATCTTTTGCTATTAATTCCAAAGATCCCTGTACATCATTTACGTTAAATCGATTATCATCAAGTATCTTCTTAAATATATAATAACCTGGATGGTTGTCTTTTTCATCAACACGTAAGCAACGTCGCCAAGAGTAATCTCGTTTAACATTATTTTTAACTACATTTGTCGTAAGCAAATTAAAAGCATCTCCTGAAGTCCAAAGATAATAATCACCTTTAGTTAAAGCAGCTCTCTCCAAACAATAATTCTTATTGTTTATTCGATCATAATAACTATTAGCAAAAACTTTACTAGCCTTTTCTTTGTAAATACGGAACTTCAACAATAACTCGTCATTGAGGTCAGGTTCCCAATCATAACATGCTATGTCAAACACGCCCGAATAATCTAAAATAAAACCAATTTGTCCATCGAAATAATCATGTTTTTCAACTTCTTCAATTTCCTCTCGCCAACCATCATTTCTCAAGATTAGTTTTGCTTTTACCCTCTCCTCTGCGACTTGCCATGAAGAAAAATAATCTATGCTATTATTATCAGCAAGATACTCTAGTATATGATCTGCATGATCAAGTAGCTTATTAACAGACTTGATTCCAGAGGCATACCGATATGAAGTATCCGTTATAGTATTGTCCATATCACTTAGATTCTTGATAACACGCATCCAGTCAGCAAGACCACTCGTGTCAGTATATCGAATCAAATATTGTAAATAAGCATGTAATTGTATTCTTTCTGCTAGAGATAATTTATTCTCTATTGCATTACGGAACATTTTTTCTTCATCATAATAGAATAAATATGAATCAGGAATAAGACGAGGAATACCTTCTTCATTAACAGATAATACATCAAGTGCTTTAACAAGATACAAGGAAGATTCTTCTGATAGAACTTCACTTTTTTGATATGCATTGAAAGTTAGATGTTTGTTATCATCCTGAATCAATTCTTCTAAAGCTTCATTCTTTTCTTTCTGATTAACATAAATTTTTCCTGCATACGCATTTGTAAATAAAACTCTTATAAAATTTGCAACTAAATCGTCAAAATGGTCATAGTCATTATCATAATGTCTTAATTCTCGATAATTCCAGAACAAGTTTGTCCATTTTGTATCTATGTTGTATGAAAAGTATTTACTAAGATCAACATCTATTGTGGTTTTTCCAATAGATAGTGTAAATTTTTCATTCTGACCTACACTTTTCAAATACTGCTCATATTTAGCTTTGAAATTTTCAAAAGGAGTTAATTGTTTTCCTCTTGAATTCATTTTGATATAGAGGTCATCAGTAAGCTGATATTTTTGCAAATCCATAAAAAGGAATGTAATAATCGGCTTTTCTGTATCAATTAGTCTATCAAAAAATTCTGGTCGAAAATTAAATCTCTCATGAATCGAATCAAGCATGACCAACATTGACTGAATGGTTGGATCGTAATTCCAAGTTCGATAATACCAGTTTTTATTTTTTATTGTGGCAGATACTGTAGGAACACCATCTTCTTCATTCTTATATAGATTGTCCATATCTATAGCATTCGCCATCAAAGCATCACAAAAATTAGTCGCAGACATTCTTGTTTCATAAGAGAACATTGAACGTCCATCATGGGTCATATTATCTAAAAATTTAGTTTTTGCTTCTAAATTAGTAGATATACAGTACAAATACCAATGCAACAAGAAGAGTGTAGTAAGACGCTGCTGTCCATCAAGTGGCACAAACAATTTCTCACCTTCTCGCTCTTGAATGTTTCCATATACAAAATCCAAATCACGGTCTGGAATATTAGCATCCAAATAATCATACAAAGCATCTAGAAACTCGCATCTAACTTCATTCACATTGTCAGAAATTCTTCCCTGAGCATATTCTCGTTGTATAATTGGAACAACAAGTTTGTATTTTTTTTCTGAAAAAAGTTTATAGAAAGACAATCTTTCCCCCTCTCGATTGGTTGTTAGTAGTTCCATATTTTACATGTTTGCAGGTAAATATTCTGATAGTTTTTCTTTCATAGCTTTAAAATAGGCTTTAGCATCAGTTTCCGTCCAATACATCATTTCATCTACTTTTGTACTATAAAATTTCAAAAAAACATTTTTAGTCACAATTGGAACAAACACCCCCATTTTATCATTTTTAATGATATGTTTACGCTTGATAGGGTAAAAAGCATTTCCATATGATCGGTTTGTTTCTGAATCTAACAAAGCTAAATTAGAAATATGATTCTTCTCTTGTGTTTGAGTATCCTTAAAAATCTCTTTTTGTGCTTTATCAAACAAATCTCTAAACTCTGATTGTATTGGTTTTTCCATTTGTTTGAGTTTTAACACTTTTTCTAGGAAATTTTTAAGATTTTGATCCTCCTCTTGATCTATTTTTTCTTGAACTTTTCCAGGTTCACTATACTCTGTATAATACTCTAATATATCATCAGCCCATTTGCGAATATCCTTTTCTGACGATGGATAGTTGTCAGTTTGCGAACAAATGTGTTCAATATCCCAATTGCCAGTCTTAAACTTGTTGAATGGGAATCGCATATCTGACTTCTTTGTCTCCAATACAGTAAGAATATTAAATAGCAATAACACTTTACGAACTTCTTTTCTATCTTCATACCCAAGGTCATTTAGGTTACACTTAAGTAACTGCTTCCTAATTTGGGATTTAATAAAAAAGTTTACGAAGTCCGCTTTATCAAGTGTATCACAAGCCTCTTTTAATGTTTGAATTTCTTCGTTATACTCAATTAAGAATCCAATATAATGATATAGTTCACGATTTTCAAACCATTCCTCTAATGTTTGGAAATAATTTCTGACTTGTTGCCAAAGTTTATCAACGTCTTTCTTCAACTTAACATATTTATTTGAAAACCAATTGAATGTATGATAATACTCATCCTCAACAGTCCGTTTGCTCATTAAATCAAACAAATATTCTATGCGATTATCATACTTTTGAACATTGCTTGTGTTGTAGATAAAGAACCAAAATGAATCATTCTGCAATTTTTGCTCCATTGAATTCCATTCAGAAGCTATCTGAATTTGCTTCAAAGTTGCATCCTGTTCATTAAAGTTTCCTCTCTTTAGAATCAAAGCTTTTATGAGTTCTGAATTAGTCAATGGAATTTTTCCAATATTTAGACGAGTAAAAATATCTATGGTTGACGCACATTCTGAATCTGCAATTTCATACCAGATAACTCGGACATTGTTTGCTTTATCTATTATGTTCTCATCTACAGCTTGATCATCAGCTCCAATAATGGCTTTTAGCATATCCATCTTCGAAACATTCTTACCTTGCTCCTTAAACCATGTTTTAACTGTCTCGTATACCTTGTACATATGGTAGAAGTCAACACAGTCGTTTTTTTTACTATCATCAGTATCCAATTCACGTAAAAACGCTTCTGAATCAGGGCGTGTTTCATAACAAATAGAATACAATTCAAACTCTGAATTTACATATTCTATAATTTCAGACAGCGTCTTTATGATAATGAATATTGTGGTTAGACGCTGCTGACCATCTATCACTTCATATTCATTACCGTCCAAATGTTTGACTACAATAGGCTGAAGACAATAAAATTCTCCATCAGCATGTTTTACTTTATAGAAATCTTTTACGTCATCAAGAAGTTGTTCCGCTTGCTTTTTTGACCATCTATAACCACGTTGATAGTCAGGAATCATGAATTTCATCCCTGACATTTGACTGATACTCTTTATCTGTATTGTGTTGTCCATTGACTTATTAGGGTTTATTTGTGATTTATCATAAATCAAATTTATGGGCAATATAACAACAGATGCAAGAAATCTTATTTTAACATCTTGATAATTATGCTACTTGCCACATTTCATAGAGATACTAAGATGCTATTTCAAATACCATTTCTAAAAAATTTAGTTATTTTTTCTGTTTGGGTCTTCTTCATAATTCTAACAATTCTTTATACGATTGTCTATGAATTCATTGATCAGGACGATTTTATAGTTTATACATCCCATTCATTATTTTTAGACACTTCACAAATGTAAAAGTTCATAATGGATTATGCAATTTTTCCATTCTTTTTCACACACACATTACAACACTCTTTAGATATGGGACACTTTGCATTCCTCATTTCTTCAAATAATCCATCTGTAAGGCAACGCTCTTAAGGTTGTAAAAACAAATATTTTTCCCCTTTCCATCCACAAATCGTTTATCCTGCCCAACTATGGTTGGCAAACGTCGCAGACGATTGGCTACCGTGGTCTGTCTCATTAATTAGAGACGCCGTAATACCATTTGAGACGCCGTAATACGACGTCTCTACAATGGATTCCTCTCCCATTTCCGCATTATGCACTACGAATTGCGCATTATAAATTAGATTTTATCGGGCTTTTGATGTAACTTTGTGGCCGGAAATATGAAAAAAATACACATTACATTGAAAAAAATATTACTGCTTCTGCTCTCTTGTGTTTGTTTTTCGTCTGTTTGGGCTGAAAATGAGAATCCAATCATACCTGAGCAGGATTCGTCTGTGCAGAAAAAAAATCCTAAAGTGGCTCTTGTGCTTGCGGGTGGCGGTGCGAAAGGTTTGGCTCACATTGGTGTTATCAAAGTGCTTGAAGAGGCTGGTCTGCCTATCGACATCGTTGTCGGCAACTCTATGGGCAGCATCGTGGGTGGTCTGTACGCTATCGGCTATGATGCCAACCAGCTGGATAGCCTGACTCGTGCCACAGACTGGAGCGACCTTCTTTTAGACTCTCCTAATTACGGGAATAAGTTGTTGACTTCCAAGAAGATGAACGAGACTTATCAGCTTCGCGTCTCCCTTGATCCGCAACGTCGAATCCGCCAAGGTGGTTTGACGGGATTGATCGATGGAATGAACATTGAAAGTATGCTCACTCATCTTACCGAAGGAGTGGACGACAATGTGGATTTCAACACTCTTCCCCGCCCTTTCGCATGTAATGCGACGGATGTGAAAACCGGCTCAATATATGAGTTTCACAATGGAGACATTGCTATGGCGATGCGCGCGTCGATGGCTATTCCAGGCGTTTTCACCCCTATTCATAAAGACTCATTGATGCTCGTAGACGGTTTTGTGACCAACAACTACCCTGTGGATGTGGCACGACGTATGGGCGCGGATATTATCGTGGGAGTCGACTTGGTGTCGCACTCACAGGAGGCGGTGAACTATGATAATTTCACCAATCTTATGACTCACCTCCTTGAACTTAGCAGTTCGAATCTCTACGACAAAAATATCAAGGACACACAAATATATATCGACGTCGACGTGACTGGATTCGCCAGTTCCAGCTTCGGCAAAGAGGAAATCGACACTCTGATAAAACGTGGAGAAGCCAGAGCCCGTCAGCTATTGCCACTGATAGTGCAGCTGCGTGACTCTCTGCTGAACGACGGACACAGTCCATACAATCATATAGTTTATACCGCGCCTAAAAAATCAGATACTGACGACGACCAGAATAATGCGTTCAGAAAAACATTCCGCACCAGTTCTATCAACTTAGGAGCTCGATTCGACAACGATGAGTATGCGTCGCTGCACGTCAACCCTCAATTCATGCTGCCTACAAAGAAAAAGAACATGATGGTGCAACTGTATGCACGTCTTGGACTACGTCTGAAGGGAGAGATGAGTTTTGACAAATTCACCGAAAAAAACAGTCGCTTCGGATCTTCCTATTTCTTTGAGCACGGTGAATTTCAATTCTACAACTATGGAGAACGTGCCGCCGTCATCACATCATATCACCAATGTCCACGCTTCTACTTCTCGCAGGAGTGGAACAAGGTGCAATACACATTCGGACTCCGTTTCGACTGGTATAAATACACTGATATTCTCGTCGACCAAGGGCTTCCGTCGCCAAGGACAGACAAAAATGATCATTTCTTCACGCTCTATGCCCAAGCGGAATATAACTCGCTCAACTCTGAAATTTTCCCATTGAAGGGAACACTTTTCAATTGTAGCGCAAGTTTGGTGACCAGAAATCTCATATATTACATCAACGACAGACCACTGCCAATGTTCCAGATGAATTGGAAAACCGTCATTCCTGTAGGCTCACCTCGATTCACCGTTGGCCCACACGTGCGTGGACGAGCCCTTCTAACAGGGGTGGATGACAGCCCGGCACCGTTTGCCCTGCTCAATACAATCGGAGGATTGAAATCAGGGATGAAAATGGACCAACAGATTGTGGCGGCAGGTATGGCAAACGTGGAATTAATCAGTGACAATGGCATTCTGTTCGGAGGACTTGACCTACAGCAACGTATCGGAGACAACCATTATATACAAGCGTCTATCGACGGTGGAACAATAGCAGATCACGTCAGAGAGGCAGTCATGAAAGACCACCTCACTTGGGGAGCACAGTTAGGCTACAGCTACGACACAGGTGCGGGGCCACTATCTCTGACCGGCTATTGGAGTGAGCGTACACGCAGAATAGCTTTTATGTTTAATTTCGGATATTATTTCTAAACACAAAAATATGGGCAGGTTTCAAGCCCGCCCATTTCTATTGTCAATTTTCAAGTTTTGGAAGTGAGGAAAATTCACTTCTGGTAAGTAATCTCTCTCCATTCCAACATGTCCGTCTCTTGGACATCTTCGTCACCATCACTATTCACCACCATCTTTGCAGACCTTTTGGTCCAATTTCCTATACTGTCAGTCTCAAGGATTTGATAAGTGACGACAGACACCTCCTCCGTGCCTTCAGAAACCAATTTCTTCTTCGATGATATACAATTTTGGTTGGAATCATATTCAAAAGAGGTTTCAGAATAACCTAAATTTTTAGAGATTATAGAGTCTACAAAACCATCGGCATTATATTTATATGTATTGCACGTAGTAATTCCCCAATCAGGAAGCACATTTTCCACTCTCACCAGCTGACCTTTTTCATTTCGGGACTCTTTATCACCACGTTCTTTTGGAGAAGCCTTTCCTTTTTTGTCGAAGACATAAGACTCCTTTTTCCATTCCTGTTCCAAATAGGAAGACGTAGTTTTATAATAATCAGTGCTATGCACCACCAATTTAACAACATTACCACGAACATCCAATCGCTGACGGTCGGGAGACGTGAACGGGACAATGTCGACAGACAAGGTCGTAGAATCCAAAGATTCTGTTTTTACTTCTTCCTTATAATCCACCTTTGTTTTTGTCTGACCACACGAAAGTAAGAAAGAAGGCAGGACTAAAACCCAAAATTTGTTTTTCATATTCGTTGCAATTTTTCGCTTACAAGAGCCTCTTTAAGTAAATTCATCAATAGGATTCTTGTAATAAATCCGCACAAATTCCATTTGAAAACCAAAATTATAATTTTTCTTATTCAATTCCTGCGGAAAGAGAAAAAAATGTCAGAACAACATTAAATTCACAATGACAATGTGGCAAAACACCCAATTTATTTAATTTTTAGAAATATATGTCCATGCATCCCCACGTGACACATCTCAATTACGCATTTATAATTTTTGATTGAACCAACTCGTATGGCAGTTTTCGAAACCTGCCCATCACAGACAAGAAATCATGGAAAAGTGGAAATTTCAGCCAATTTTACCTTGGAAAAGTGGAAATTTTAGGCAAAAACATCTTGGAAAAGTGGAATTTTCAGCCGATTTCACCTTGGAAAAGTGGAAATTCTGGGGGTAAAAAGCTTGGAAAAATGGAAATTTTTAGCAAAAACATCTTGGAAAAGTGGAGTTTTTAGCCGTTTTTACCTTGGAAAAGTGGAAATTTTGGGGTTAAAAAGCTTGGAAAAGTGGAAATTTTGAGCGAAATTTGCATAGAAAAATGGAAATTTTAGGTTATAGCAACATTTTACAAAAAGATAAAACATTATGATTCAAAGAAATATATCAACATACTTAGAAAATTTCTACAAAACATCAAAAAAAGCGCTTCTGCTTACTGGTGCAAGACAAATAGGAAAAACATTCGCAATACGAGAATTCGGCAAAAAATTCAAAAGTTTTGTGGAGATAAATTTTGTGGAAAATCAGGAGTTCGCTGATGCAATCAGAAATGCGAGCGGAAGAGAAGACATTCTGTTTCGCATATCTACAGCCACAAAAAAGCCGTTGATCAAAGGAGAGACACTGATATTTTTTGATGAAGTGCAAGTGTGTCCGGAAATAGTGACAGCGATAAAATTCCTTGTCGACGACGGTTCATACAAATACATCATGAGCGGATCTCTGCTAGGTGTGGAGCTGACAGACCTGCGTTCCGAACCAGTGGGATACATGAGTGTGAAGGAGATGTATCCACTCGACTTTGAGGAGTTCATACGCGCGATAGGAATCAGCGACAAAGTGATCGAACATCTGCAGCAATCGTGGGACAACCGTATTCCCGTCGACTCATTCTTACATCAAAAAATGATGGAGCTTTTCAGGCTATACCTTGTGGTGGGAGGAATGCCAGAAGCAGTGAAGAGATACTTGAAGACAAACAATCTTCAGGAAGTAATGGCTGTGCAACGTGACATCATCACTCTCTACAAGCGAGACATCACCAAATACGATTTCAAAGACAAGCTGCAAATCAACCACATATACGATTTAATTCCGCCTGAGCTGAACGAAAAGAACAAACGGTTCATTTTGAAAAGCCTCAACGAAAATGCCAAATACGACCGTTACCACAACGGATTCCTTTGGCTGAAAAACGCAGGTGTGGCTATTCCAGTCTACAATGTGGAAGAACCGAAAATGCCGCTCAAACTGTCGATGTCGAGAAATCTGCTCAAACTGTTTCTCAGCGATATCGGTCTGCTTGCCGCCCAATACGCCAACGGCATCCAACTACGTATCATCAACGGTGACAAGGACATCAATTTCGGATCTGTATACGAGAATGCCGTCGCACAGGAACTGATAGCACATTCGTTTGAGCCATTCTACTACAACAACAAGAAACGTGGCGAGATAGATTTTGTGATAGAATACCACGGCAGAATTCTTCCGATTGAGGTGAAATCAGGCAAAGACTACGAAGTGCACAGAGCCTTGTCTAACATCATGGACTGCCCCGAATACGATCTGCAGGAGGCTATTGTGTTCTGCAACGACAACCTGAAAGTGGTGGGCAAACTGACATACGCCCCAGTCTACATGACTATGTGTCTGAAAAAGAACGACTACGCGCCAACTTTCTACAAAGTGGATATCTCTATGGTGAGAGAGCCGGAAATAACGTATGGGAAGAAAGAGGATTGATGATGGAGGATTGAGGATGGAGAGTGGATGATTGAAGATGAAGGATTGAGGATTCTCACAAAATTTGATTATCTTTGAACTACAAAAAACGAGTCGGTAAAAAATGAAAGTTTGCATAGCGGAGAAACCGAGTGTGGCACGCGACATCGCTCGCATGCTTGGAGCGACAACCAACATGGATGGTTATTACGAAGGCAATGACTATCAGGTGACTTGGGTGTTCGGCCACCTCTGCACCCTAAAAGAGCCGCACGACTACGATCCGATGTGGAAATCATGGATGATGGAGACGCTGCCGATCATTCCGTCGACTTTCGGAATCAAACTGAAAAGCGACAAAGGAGTGAGCAAACAATTCAATCTCATCAAACGACTTATCGACAAAGCTGAATACGTGGTGAACTGCGGTGATGCCGGGCAGGAGGGTGAACTTATCCAGCGCTGGGTGCTTCAGTACGCGAAATGCAAAGTGCCAGTCTACCGCCTTTGGATCTCCTCACTTACCGACGAAGCTATATCTCAAGGTTTTGCCAACCTCCGTCCTTCATCGGAATACGACAGCCTGTATGCGGCAGGAGCACTCCGAGCTATCGGCGACTGGCTTCTAGGAATGAATGCGACGCGAGCATATTCCATCAAATATTCTGTGCCTGGCACTCCCCTTTCCATAGGACGTGTGCAGACGCCAACTCTGGCTCTCGTCGTGGCTAGACATAAGGAGATTGTCAATTTCAAGCCCGAACTCTACTGGGAATTGAAAACGCAATTCTGCAACACAAATTTCTCATGCACAAAAGGCAAATTCAAAAAGAAGGAAGACGCGGAGAAAGTGTTGCAGACGGTGACAGGCCAACCGTTCACAATCACCAAGGTAGACAAGAAGGCAGGCAAGGAACTGCCTCCTAAACTGTTCGACCTGACTTCTTTGCAGGTGGAGTGCAACCGCAGATTTGGCTACACTGCCGAGCTGACCCTTAAATGCGCACAGTCGCTCTACGAAAAGAAGTACACCACATATCCCCGCGTCGACACAAGATTCCTGCCTGAGGATGTGCATCCGAAGATTCCTCAGATAATGGGTGGAATACAGAATTATTCGTTGCTGACTGCACCTGTGTTGCAAAAACCGATTCCCAAACTGAAACGAATATTCGACAATTCAAAGATCACAGACCACCACGCAATAATCCCGACAGGAGTGTTGGCGACAAACATGACTCATGAGGAATTCAACGTATACGATATCGTAACACGTTGTTTCATAGCCAATTTTTATCCTGAATGCCTGATTTCGACAACTACTGTGGAAGGAGAATCAGCACAAGTAGGATTCAAGACATCAGGTAAAGAAATCGTGGATCCGGGTTGGAGACTTGTCTATTCCGACGACGTGAAGCCAGCCAACCCATCGGAGGATCCCAACAAAGAGGAGGGCAACACCGTCATCCCGGCATTCACCGTCGGGCAAAGCGGTCCACACAATCCATCAATTGTGGAGAAACAGACCACTCCACCCAAGCCATACACCGAAGCCACTCTGCTCCGTGCAATGGAAACGGCAGGAAAGAATGTTGAGGATGAGGAACTTCGTGAGGCGATGAAGGAGAACGGAATAGGACGACCATCTACCCGAGCCGGCATCATCGAGACTCTTTTCAAACGTGAGTATATGATCCGCCAACGAAAAAACATCATCCCTACCGAAAGAGGAATAAAGCTGATCGACACTATCAACCAAGAACTTATCAAATCCGCCGAACTGACAGGACAATGGGAAAAGAAACTGCGTTTAGTGGAGAAAAAAGAATATCAGTCGGCCGACTTCATGGCAGAACTGAAAAAGATGGTTTGTGAAGTTGTCGACGCAGTGAAACGAGACGTGTCGACGGTGAAAATCGCAGAGGCACGTAAAGATTCTCGAACAAACGGGTCGGAATCAGCACCGTCGACGGCAGAGAAAAAGCCACGAGCACCAAAGAAGAAAAAAGCTGACGATGGCAGTGAGCCGACAGCAAAAAAGACGGTGAAAAGGAAGAAAACGGAGAATCCAGCCCCAACGACGCTGGCAGAATGTGTGTGTCCGATCTGCAAACGAGGCAGAATCCTGAAAGGACGCACAGCATACGGATGCTCCGAATATGCGTCGGGCTGCAATTTCAGAATTCCATTCTTCATCAACAATATCGCCATCACCGACGAAGACGCAGTAGCATTATTGCAGGGCAATGCGGTGAGAGGTGTGATGCTGAACACGTTGCTGGGGGTTAATGGTTGAAGGTTGAGGGTTGAAGGTTGAGGGGTTAGAGTAAAAAGTTAAGAGTTAAGAATTACATGAAAAAGAAAATAGCCATAATAGTAGTTATCCTTATATCCGTAGCCATCGGTGTCTGTTGGGCAAATAAGCAAGATGATTACAAGGAAGGAGATATTCTTTTCCAAGTGTCGAAAAGCCGTCAATCACCATTGATCCAGAAAGCCACTGGATCAAAATGGTCTCATTGTGGTGTCGTGGTCGAGAAAAACAAGCAGACATATGTGTTGGAAGCATCCAAAGTAGTCCGACTCACTCCTCTGCAACAATGGATAAAGCAAGGTAAAGACGGGGATGTCAAGAAGGTGCGTGTGAAAAAGGAACCAGTTAAAATCAAGTACAATAAATACTTAGGCAAGCCATACGACCTTGCGTTTAAGTTTGACAACGGCAAATGGTACTGCTCAGAGTTGGTTTATGACATATACAAATCACAATTAGGCATCGAGCTTTGCCAACCCAAGCAGCTTCGTCAGTATAAGATCAGCGGGATGGAGAATGTCATAAAAAAAAGAGGCATGAGTCTCGATCAATTGGTTGTCGCTCCATGCGATTTATTGGATTATTGATTATCATTAGATTAAAGCTAAATTTTACATTTTTATGAGGGATCAATTGGTCAGATTCCACACTTTTATGTGGGATCATTCAATCTAAATCCACACTTTTATGAGGGATAAATCGCCAAATATTCAACTTTTATGAGGGAATGAGACAATAGGCGGAAGCATCTCAATTTGACACGAGACTTATATTTACGGCTATAGACGTGGAGTGAATGGCAAATGGGCTTTCTTTACCGTTGTTTTCCGATTAAAATCACCTATAAATGAAAAAATCTGTGTAAATTTGCGGAAAATTAAGAATATATGATTGAAATTATTCCAGCAATTGATATTATCGACGGGAAATGTGTCCGTCTTAGCCAAGGAGATTACGACCAGAAGAAAGTTTACAATGAAAATCCTCTTGAGATAGCGAAAGAGTTTGAAGACGCAGGTATTCGCCGTCTTCACCTTGTCGACCTCGACGGAGCTAAGGCGCACCACATCGTCAACCATAAAGTGTTGGAGACAATCGCCACCAAGACAAACCTTGTGATTGATTTCGGCGGCGGTCTGAAGAGCGATGAAGATCTTAAAATAGCGTTCAACAGCGGAGCTTCAATGATCACAGGAGGAAGCATCGCCGTGAAGGATCCTGACACATTCTGCGGATGGATCGACAAGTTTGGCGGCGAGAAAATCATTCTTGGAGCCGACGCGAAGGATGGCAAAATAGCGGTAGGCGGATGGATCGAGACGACCCAGGAGCCATTGATTCCGTTTATCTCCCAGTACCGTCGACGCGGAATATCAAAAGTGATCTGCACAGACATCAGCAAAGACGGAATGCTAAAAGGAGCCTCAACAGATCTCTACAAAGAGATTCTTGCCGCTGAGTCTGGACTTTACCTTATCGCAAGCGGTGGCGTGAGCAAGATTGAGGATATCATTGAGCTTGACGAAGCCGGAGTGCCAGCCGTAATCACAGGAAAGGCAATCTACGAAGGCAAAATCACACTTGAACAAATATCAAAGCTTCTCGCATAATTATCGCAATTTATTTCTAAATTTGCACAAAACTATTGATTATGACTATTGATTTCGATAAACTTGGTGGACTTGTGCCAGCAATCATCCAGGACGACGCCACATTAAAGGTGTTGATGCTCGGGTTCATGAATAAAGAAGCGTATGAGAAGACGGTGGAAACAGGCAAAGTGACTTTCTTTTCACGCACACGCAACAAGCTATGGACCAAGGGTGAGACAAGCGGAAATTTCCTTAACCTTGTCAGCATCAAGAACGACTGCGACAACGACACTCTTCTAATCCGTGTCAACCCAGTCGGACCCGTTTGCCACACAGGCACAGACACATGCTGGGGAGAAGTCAACGAAGGAGGGATGACAGCACTCGAAGCTGTACAGAAGAAAATCAAGGCAGACGTTGCAGACCCATCAACTTACGCAGGCAAAAACCACGCAGAAGGCAAAAACCGTGTGGCTCAAAACCTTGGTGAGGAGGCTGTGGTGGCTGTAATCAAAGCGTCGAAAGGATCACGAGAGGAGATCATAGAGCAGAGCGGATCACTACTCTACCATCTGCTTGAGATGCTTACAGAAAACGGCATCGACATCAACGAAATCAAAAAGATTGCACCAAAAGATTAAAACTTTACGACTGTGAGCGAGATATTGCTAGACTATAAAAACGTATCAATCAACCACTCTGAGGTGACAGTGTTGAAGAATCTGACACAGCAAATCAGAGTCGGTGAACTTGTCTACCTCACAGGTAAGGTTGGAAGCGGAAAGAGTTCGTTTCTCAAATCAATATATGCGGACGCAGAAGTATCAGCAGGAAGCGCGACGGTACTCAATTACGACATCCGCAAAATAAAACGCAAAGAGATCCCATACCTACGCCGGGAATTGGGAATTATATTCCAAGATTTCAAGTTGCTGACCGACAGAAGCGTAGAGAAGAACCTCGACTTCGTGTTGAGAGCGACAGAAGTGAGCGACAAAAGCGAACGAAAGGAAAGAATCGCAAATGTGCTGGCATATGTGGGCATGGACAACAAAGGCTACAAAATGCCACATGAGCTGTCGGGAGGTGAGCAACAGCGCATCGTCATCGCGAGAGCATTGCTCAACGACCCCAAAATGATCCTTGCCGATGAGCCGACAGGAAACCTTGACGCAGAGACAGGAAAGGATATTATGACGTTGCTTCACAAAATTTCGCTTGAAAAGACAGCGGTTGTGATGGCGACACACAATATGAAATGGCCACAGATTTTCGAAGGCAGAGTGTTGAAATTCAACGAAATGGAAGTCAACGAAATATCAGTAGCCGAAGCAGTAACAACAAAAAATGAAGAGTAAATGATAAAGTTTTTATTCACGCTGGTGCTTATAGGCATACTTTTTATGCTACTCGTCCCCATCATTTTGAAGGCGGTCGTCAAAAACATTATAGGCAAAGCCACACAAAGGCAACAGCAGCAGTATCAGCAATATAACGGCAACGATTCCCAATCATCCTACTCATCCGCAGAAGAAAATGATGAGAGTTATTACGGAGGCAGTGTGCTGGTGCATGATGAAGATAGCGCACGACGAATGAAGAGGATGAAAGCAGAGGCGGAAGATGTGGAGGCTGTGATAATAGACGAACCTGCCAAGGAAAGAATAGAAATAGAAGAGAGGGAAAAGGTTAGAGGTTAAGAATTAAGAGTGAAAAGTGAAGAGTTCGAGGTTGAAAGGAGAGACTGAGGACTTGAAGCAAAAAGAAAAAATATAACAATAAGTATATAAAAATGGGAAAAAAAGCATTGTTGATGATCCTCGACGGTTGGGGAATCGGTGACAAAACAAAGTCTGACGTAATCTCGTCTACACCAACACCAAATTGGGACGCTTTGATAGCAAACTATCCAAACTCACAGCTTCAGGCATCAGGAGAGAACGTAGGTTTGCCAGACGGACAGATGGGAAATTCAGAGGTAGGACACTTGAATATCGGTGCAGGACGCATTGTATATCAAGACCTTGTAAAGATTAACCGTGCTTGTGCAGACGGTTCAATCATGAAGAACCCAGAGGTCATTTCTGCATTTGAGTATGCAAAAAAGACAGGAAAGAAAGTTCACTATATGGGCTTGACATCGACAGGTGGAGTACACTCATCTTTCGATCATTTGTTCAAGCTATGTGAGATAGCAAAGGAATTCGGGGTTGCAGACAAGACATTCATCCACTGTTTCATGGATGGTCGTGACACAGACCCTAAGAGCGGTAAAGGCTTCATCGAGCAGCTTACAGCACAGGCAAAGAAGACAGGATGCACAATCGCATCTATCGTAGGTCGTTTCTATGCTATGGACCGTGACAAGCGTTGGGAGCGTATCAAAGAGGCATACGATTTGTTGGTAAACGGAATCGGAGCACCAGCAACAGACATGGTCAAGGCGATGCAGGACAGCTACGATGCAGGAGTGACAGACGAGTTTGTTAAGCCAATCGTCAACACATCTGCAAACGGAAAGATTGGAGAGGGCGACGTGGTTATCTTCTTCAACTACCGTAACGACCGTGCTAAGGAGCTTACAATCGTATTGTCGCAGAACGACGTCCCAGAGCAGGGAATGAAGACAATTCCAAACATCCAGTTCTACTGTATGACTCCATACGACGCTTCATTCACAGGCGTTCACATTCTATTCCCTAAGGAGAACGTAAGCAACACATTGGCTGAGTACCTTTCAAACAAAGGTTTGAAGCAGCTTCACACAGCAGAGACTGAGAAGTTCGCTCACGTTACATTCTTCTTGAACGGAGGACGTGAGACTCCATTCGACGGAGAGGAGAGAATCTTGGTTCCTTCTCCAAAGGTGGCAACATACGACTTGAAGCCAGAGATGTCAGCGTTCGAAGTAAAAGACAAACTTGTTGACGCTATCCACTCAAAGAAGTTCGACTTCATCGTTGTGAACTTCGCAAACGGAGACATGGTTGGTCACACAGGCAAGTACGAGGCTATCGAAAAGGCAGTTGTAGCAATCGACCAGGTTGTAAAGGAAGTTACAGACGCTACACTTGCTGAGGATTACGCTACAATCATCATCGCTGACCACGGAAACTGTGATTACGCAATCAACCCAGACGGAACACCAAACACTGCGCACTCACTTAACCCAGTGCCATTCGTTTACGTTGCAAACGACGCTAAATCAGTGAAGGTTTCTAACGGAGTTTTGGCAGACGTAGCGCCATCAATCTTGTCAGTGATGGGTCTTGAGCAACCATCTGAGATGACAGGTAAGAACTTGATTTCAAAGTAATTTTGAGATTGAATAATATTTGTAGAGACGTGGACATCCGCGTCTCTACTTTTTTAACTAGATGGAATGTCTAAATTGAGGATTTCTAAGGAAGGAACCAATTTTTAAGTATACCGGACAAAAAAAGTTTGACTAAACATCACCATCCAAACTTTACCTATTTATGTAATTTTTTTATTTGTATCATATAAAAACAAACACCATGAAAAAGTCAAATTTAGTCACATTATTAATATGTATGCTGTCGTGGTCTGCTGGTCTTCATGCGGAACGGAATGAAATACCACATGGTCATTTATACGATTACAATTTTCCATCTCAGCAAAAAAAAGACTCCTTGGGCAAATCTAAAATTTATATTCCGGATGCAAAGCCGGATCTGGACAGAGAAGTGCCACCAGGATTATTGCCACAGTATATGAACCCGAACTACTATGGTTACAAAGAGATTAAATATAACCATTCGGCAGAAGCTCAATCTTACAATGATTTTTCCGTGCCACATTTCGGAGAAAGAGTGTCAAAGAGACGTGCGACAAAGAATTCATTTCAAATACGTCATTCAGATGGAATTTATCACTATCGCGATGGAATTTTCTATTTGCAGAAAAATGATATATATGTTATTCATGAGCCACATGTAGGTTTTAGAGTTCCTTCCATTCCTACAGAGCGACGTGAATATACATTTGACGGCACTGCATACTACTATTACTATGGGACTTTCTACGTGTTCAACCCTATAGTGAAGATGTACGACGTCGCTGTTCCACCTGTTGGTGCCATTGTTGATTGGATACCGAGAGATGCGGAAATGACACAGGTATCTGGAGAGACATATTACATTGTGAATAGAGTAAAATACAAAGAGGTATCTTTGAGTGTCGCAAATTCAAAATGGTACCAAGTTGTCGCAGTTGACACAAAATAAAAGACCACGACTTTTCACAGCAACATTTTTTAACATAAAAAAGTTGTGTTTTCAACACATATAGATTATATTTGCAATTGTAATAATTTATGCGCAGATAAGGACATGAGTAAATCTAAACTATTTGCATGGATATTATCGATACTTGGATTTCAAATGCAGAGTTGTTTCCCATTTTCTGCTATAGAATATGGATGTCAACACACTGAGTTCAAAACAAATGGCACAGTAAAAGACGAAAATGGCAAAAAAATGCCAAACACGGAGGTCAATGTAAAATTCGATGTATATGACACAAACGGCAACATTGCTTTAACATCAAAAAAAAAAGTCACCAGCGACAAGGATGGCAAATATGAATCCAGACATGGAGAATGTGATTTGACAGAAACAATAGAAAAGATTGAATATGAAATCACTACCAACGCTTCTGCCGTTTACATTCGAGACACGATCCGCAAAGAGGTTGAAAGAGAAAACTTTAATGTCAAGAAAAATGGAGATGATGATAAAATAATAAGTCAAGAAATCGACATCATTCTAAAAAGGAAAATAAAGAATAAATAATGAAAGCGACAAAACTTATAGGCGGACTACTTGCCATACTTGGATTCCAGATGCAGAGTTGCGAATATGGATGTCCATACACCACATATAAGACTCAAGGCACCGTAGTAGACGAAAAGGGAGATAAGATAAAAGGTGCAGAAGTCAAAGTAAAGATTGAGTCACATCCAGACACTCTCCATTTAAGCATAGACAAGTCTCATCCCGTCATTTCCACAAAAACCGCCGTGAGTGACAGAAAAGGCAAATACGAAACAACACATAAAGATTTAGATGATATTGGCAACGTCAAACTAAACTATGAAGTCATCACCAACAAAGACGGATACCAACCTGACACTATCCGTAAAGAGGCAAAAAGGACTGACTTCAAGTATAAAGACGGAGACACATGGGAAACAATCGCCACACAAGAGATCAACATTGTTTTAAAGAAAAAATAAAAGACAGATATGAAAAAAACTAAAATTTTAACATGGCTATTGGCCATACTTGGATTTCAGGTGCAAAGTTGTACAGAAGAAGAGGTTGCCCCTGATGAATATGGATGCCCATATACGACATACAAGACTCACGGCACCGTAAAGGACGAGAATGGCAACAAGATTCAAGATGCCAAAGTCAGCGTAAAAATTGATGCCGTTGTGGAGACAACGGATTCCATCGGTGTGCGCAGCGATACAATATGGCACTCCAAAGAATCCGTGACGAGCGACAAACGTGGCAACTATGAGACAAGAAGGTCTGGAGAGTATCTAAATGACAGAGCCATCTATCATTACGAAATCATCACCGATAAAGACGGATATGTTCCAGACACTATACGTAAAGAGGTCGAGGGAAAGGATCAAAAGATTGAAGATGGAGGCGAATGGGAATCTATTGTAAAGCAGGAGATTAACATTATTCTGAAGAAAAAATAAAATGAAGACAAACAAATTAATTGCCGGACTTCTAGCATTATTTGGTTTTCAAATGCAAAGCTGTGTAGGGACAGACGAATATGGCTGTCCTTACACCACATATAAAACCAACGGCACTGTAAAGGACGAAAACGGCAACAAAGTACAGGGAGCTGAAGTCAGCGTGAAGGCAGACGTGATTGTCGAAAAGGAAAACATTTACGGTGAAAAATTCAAAGACACAATCTCACAACCAATTCAAACTGTCTACTCCAACAAAAAAGGTGTATACGAAGTAAGTCACGGAGATTTGCTAGATGAATTTGGCAACAAAAGTATAAACTATGAAGTCATCACCAATAAAGATGGCTATGAGCCCGACACTATCCGCAAAGAAGCCAACAAATCAGACTTCAAATACAAACATGTAGGAGACTGGGAAACCGTCGCCACCCAAGAAATCGACATTACTCTAAAGAAAAAGTAAAGGATGGCAGGAAAAAAGATTTCTATCCGTAAAAGGATTGGCTTAGAGCTTACTCGTAAGATAAGGAAAAGCACACCTCCTCAACTGCGTGTCCTTTTTTGGGAATGTACATTGCGGTGCAATGCGGCTTGCAGACACTGTGGCAGCGACTGTAAGGCGACAGCCAACAGCAAGGATATGCCTGCCGAAGATTTTTTGAAAGTGATAGACAGTCTGACTCCACATGTGGACACTCATAAGACATTTATTATATTTACTGGAGGAGAAGCACTTGTCAGGCCAGACATCGATTATATAGGCACAGAATTGAACAAACGAGAGTATCCTTGGGGCATCGTCTCTAACGGATATTTGCTCAACTCAGAACGTTTTAAGCGTCTGAAAGCAGCAGGTATGCATTCCATCACCATCAGTCTGGACGGTTTTGAAGAGGCTCACGACTGGATGCGCCGCATACCCAATGGATTCAAGCATGCGGTAGAAGCCATCAAACTACTCGTCGCCGACAATGATATTGTTTATGATGTGGTGACTTGCGCAAACCAGAAAAATTATGACTCGCTTCCCGAATTCAGAGATTTCCTCATCAGCATCGGAGTGAAAGAGTGGAGAATCTTCACTATATTCCCTGTCGGACGAGCCGCTGAAAATCCGGAATTACAGTTGAACGACCGTCAGTTTACCGATCTGATGAAGTTTATTGCAAACACCCGCAAAGAAGGGAAAATAAAAGTGAGCTACGGATGTGAAGGATTCTTAGGCGGATATGAGACGGAGGTGCGTGACACATTCTACCAATGCAATGCAGGTGTCAACGTAAGCTCAATTCTCGCAGACGGCAGTATATCAGCATGCCCGAGCATCAGAGCCAACTATCATCAGGGCAACATCTATACGGATGATTTATGGGATGTGTGGACAAACAGATACCAGAAATTCCGCGACCGCAGTTGGATGAAGAAAGACGAGTGTGGCGAATGCAAGATGTTCCGTTATTGTGAAGGCAACGGATTCCACCTGAGAGACGAGAATGGCAAACTATTATTCTGCCACTACCACCGTCTACTTGATTAAATAGAATTTTCGACAGAGGATTATTGTCAAAAAATAAAAGGAGAGTCGACCGACTCTCCTCTATTTAACAAATGTCTAATCTTAACATCCTAATATTATTCTTACTTTAATTTAGCCAACGCCTGTTCCAGCGTCAAGCCTGCATAATCCTGAGCTGAAATGATTCTGCCCGACTTTTTGTCGTCGGCAAACACACCCAACACAACTCCTGGCAATGCACTCTCTGGAGCGTTTGGAGCATTTGGTCCACCCAAATCAGTGCGGCACCAACCCGGATCTGTAAGGCTGAGCACAACATCAGTACCGTCAATCTTAGAAGCCAAATCCTTAGTGATCTTATCAAGACCTGCCTTGCTTGCCGAATAAGCAGCCTGCTCTGGCTCAAGATTGATACCACTTGTGGTGTTAACGATTCTGCCGAAACCAGCCTTGATCATACGTGGCAAATAGTGGTAGCAGATAATCATTGGAGCTATTGTGTTGACCTTCAAGCTTTCCACAAAATCCTCCGCTGGAGTATTATAATACTCTGGATAAGCACGATATGTCACCTGAATACCAGCATTATTTAGAACGATTTCAATGTTTGTGCCATTATCATCGATCTCTTTAAGCATACGTTTGACATCCTTGTCGTCTTCCAACTGGCACTCAACCGAGTAAGCCTCAACACCCATTTTCTTGACTTCCGCCAACACCGCATCAAGATGCGATTTTTTTCTACTCTGAAGAACGACGTTGCAACCTCTTTCCGCTAAAAATTTTGCTGCCAAAGCTCCGATACCTCGCGACGCACCAGTAACAAGTGCCCACTTTCCTTTTATCTCTGTCATAACTGTTTGTTAATTTTTTGCAAATTTAGTCATTAATATCCACATTTCCGCATTTACTTGAATAAAAATTCAAAATATAATTCTCAGTCAAACGGATTTTTCTCCCCATATCTTTCCATATGTGTTTGGGGTCTCTGTATTTAATCGCCTTTTGCTCGCACTTTAGAAGTAGACAAGGGCCTTACTTACAAACATCAGTGATTTTAATTTTAATGCTAGCGAACTCATAATATATTTTCACCAATCTTTACCTATTAAAATTCAAACGCAGAAATAATCAACAAGTTGATTTAGTCGAATTTACATCATATAAAATATAAACCACATAGTAAATTTGCAACTAAAAAAATGCAGGTTCCAATAATTAATTGTAAATTTGCATCATTATGAACTTAACAGAAAATAATTATGTCAGAAAACACAAGCAAACATCTTTTGTTTAAGAATATGATGAAGAGAATACCTAAATTATTATTAGGACTTGCCGCACTATCAACAAACATCACCACACATGCGATGGAATGGAGGGAAGTGGCAAAAATGGACTTTGGAGGGAACGACGTAAGCGCAGACGCCATTTGCAACACCAAGCCCAACAGCACTGAATTTGGAACTGATTTGGAATGGATTGGTCAGAACACAATGGTCGAACCAGGAACGTATCTCATTATCAAAGCAACAGAACTGGCCGACATGGGAAAAGGGTGCAACCTTACAAACTGGGGAGATTTCTATGCTGGCATGCCAAGATGGGCGACAGGTGGAGATCATACATTTCCAGATAATCCTGGTAAAGGTTATTATATGGCATTAGACTGTACGCCAAACGTAGACAGGCTAAAGCTATATAAGAAAGTATTGCCTGTACCTTGTGCAGGTGTTGAATTAAAGTTTGATGCATACCTAGCTGCATTGAACGACAAGGATGTTGCAGCGAACACAGTAAGTGTTTCAATTGTAGGTGGAGGAAAGACACTTGCATCTGAAGAATTAAATCTTAAGACCCCGACATCAGGCCAAATCACCTGGGAACACCTATCCACAACATTTAAAGTGGATGATTCAAACATTTCTTCTGTTGAGTTCTTAGTAGAATCATTAAAAACCTTGTCCTCAGGCTGGGATATCGCATTGGACGACATCACTATTTCAGTGAGCCAACCAACAATAAAGATTACCTCAGATAATTTCTTATACAAAGAGCCAGCTACACTAAGAGTCTCTTACGACCAAGATGAATTTGACGCTTTTTGGGGAAATTCCTACTCTGACGTAGTATATAAGTGGTATAAATACAACGAATCGAGTAACGATTTTGAAGAGATAAGTGGTGCAGGAGGAAATTATACATCAGGGAAAGACATCAGCTACACAATAGATTCATTTGAAAAGGATTTGCACAATGGAAAATATAGACTTATTGTTTCCACAAATGACAATTTTGGCAACAATCTATGTTCTATACAAAAAGATTTTGAAGTCAACGAAGAAATAAACAGAATCTACATTGAAATATGCAAAGATTCCACAATCATAACTGATTTTGGAGACATACTAAGTACGGTTAATTTTGACGACCAAATCATTGAATTTGCAGACAGAGCCATCCAATATCATATAAAATGCATACGCTACATAGTTTTGGATACCAAATATGATATGCAATGTTTGAACAGCGACTACCCGACAGTAGGCGACATCAAATTGGACGATATTATTGAAAGAGACCAAGAGACTGGATGTCCGACATCTATACAAAAACACTATTTAAGAGTGGTTGATGATGTTATAATGAAGGAACCTAAACATGTGTGTGAAGGTGACAAATATACAACCGATGACAATGTAGAAAAAATTTACACAGAAGTAAATGAAATAGAAGGAGACTCTATTGCTTTCGACTATGATGGTTGTCGTTACTCTCAATACGTTTTTGTCCACCCTAAATATGAGGTAGAAGAAAACGTCACTGTATGTAAAGGAGACTCATATGATGGCGTACCATACAACAAAGTTGGAACATACAAGGGCTCTAATATAATATTGAAAACGATATGGGGATGTGATAGTATATACACCCCTAAAATCACAGTGGTAGAGCCAGACACGGTCGAAAAATCAGTCACTGTCTGTCCTTCTGACAACTATACATTTGATGGCAAGACATACGACTATCCGATCGACACGACAATTGTCCAGAATCTTAAAGGGCAAGCCAGCAATGGATGCGATAGCACGACCATTCTTCACTTGGTAGTAACCGAAGGAGGAGATGTGCATCTTGACACCATGATTTGTCGAGGTCAAATTTTGTTTGGAGATTCATTCATGGTAGCCGGCACTTTCCAAAAGAAAATAGCCAGCCACACAGAGTCGGCATGTCAAATAGACACCATTTGGAATATCGAAGTTGTGGATATCAATTTACGACTAAGAATATTTGCCGATAAGACAGAGCTAAAACCAGGAGATGAGGTGACATTGAACGCTACCATAAAAACGTACGACACAAAAGGCAGAGCACTAACTCCGACTTACCATTGGGAGCCTGAAATGCCGTCAAACACATTAAGTCCAACATTCACAATCGAGCGTACAACAACATACACAATTTTTGCTGACGTAGAATTGCCATCCGACGTCGACAAGAATGCGAAGGGATGCCACGCAAAAGAGTCGATTACGATCAATGTAGACAACAATCATGAATTGGCTGTAGATGACATTCTTGCTGATCCTTCCTCAAAAGAGAATGTGTACTACAACATGAAGGGACAGAAAGTGGACCATCCTGAACGAGGAACCGTTTATATAAACAACGGAAAGAAAATAATGTACAAATAATCTTTTTTAGATTCTTCTTAAAAGGCACGTCTGAATGACGCGCCTTTTTTTGAATATTTTTAGTACATTTGCATTCGACTCGAGAAAACAAATATCTCAGGTATATATTAATAATTCAACACTCACTAAAAGATGAAAAAACTTTTAATTTCAGCTTTTTCTATCGCTTGTGCTCTTTCCTCTCTATCTTCATGCGGAAAGACAGAAAATGCAGAATCATCAAACACAGCAAAATCAGTATGCTCTGCCACAACAGAAAATCAGGTTTTCTCAATCGACACTTTGGTGGCAGACTCTATTATCCTTCCTGCTCCTCAGACAACTGGAGGTATGCCAATCTATGATGCTTTGTCAGCACGTGCCACATTCCGCAACTTCAAGCCAGATGCTTTGTCGGACCAGACTATCTCAAATCTTCTCTGGACTGCATCCGGAGTAAACAGACCTGTGGCTGACGATCCACGTCTGACTGCTCCTACTGCAAGAAACGCGCAGGAGATCGACATTTACGTTTGCACTAAGACTGCCGTTTACCTATATCTGCCAGTCGGTCATAAGTTGAAATTGGTCAACAAAGGTGATTTCCGTGCTCAGGCAGGAAACAATCCTTTCCACGCAAATGCCAGCGTAGATTTGATCATGGTTGCCAACTACGACAAAATGCAGGGTTGGGATGAACACAGCATCGCATTCTACGGAGCTACAGACACTGGTTATATCAGCCAGAACATCTACCTATTCTGCGCCGCTGAAAATTTGAAGACTTGTGTTTGCGGCAATATCAACAGAGAAGAGATTGCAAAGTTCATCAACTTGAAGAACGGTTACGTGACTCTAACTCAGCCAGTAGGAAAATAAATTTGTACAGGTCGAAACCTGACAACATTTTATAAAACAACAAAGCCGGACCAAAATCCGGCTTTTGTTGTATATGACTTGCCACATGACTGGCAAACACATGAGTCGCCCCAACAATTTATTTTTCTTCTGTGGATGTTGGTTTCACTATCACTTCACGCCACGTTTCACAAAGCACCCACTGATAATCCTCACCCAAAAATTGACCATAGTCGAGAGGATGCTCCTTACGGGCTTCCTGGATATCCTTGCGTTGCTCTGCAGCATTACTGAATGTGTTTTTCAACTCAGTATAATCCACTTTGATATTCGCTTCCTCACGATAAAGGATTTTGATTTTCTCATAGCCAAGTGGAGTGTAGACAATAGAGGTCTTCATCCGGTCATTATCTGCCTTATACTGCCAAACCTCATAATATTTTCCCTTATAGCATGCAATTGAAGACGGTTCTTTTCTTAAATCAGCCATCAAACTGTCGGCAGGCTTTTCTTCAGGATCGTAATAAAAGCCATTCTGTCTCAAAGCGGAAGGAAGAATAGTGTCTCTCACCAAATCAAGGCTGTTCTCAAGCTGGTCGATTGCTGGGATTACAAACAATTGAGTATAGCGGATTCCGAAATCAGCAGGATTTTTCTTCATCAAATCCTGCATTTCAGCTTTTTTGGAATCCACTTCAGAATTCATGTTGGTGACAAAAAGAGCATTCTGATAGTCGATAGCCATTTCTGTGATCAACTTTTCTCCCATTTCACTCCAAACAAACTCACACTTTTTCTGTGTTCTCTCTTTTTTCAACTCTTCTGGAGTGATACGACGATAATACTCTGAAGCTGTTGCAGTAGATGTCAAACCAATCAAAGCCAGGCAACTACAGGCTAATTTCATGAGATTCAAATTCATTTTGATTAAAAGTTTAGTCTATTATTCGATTATTTGTAATCGAGTGCAAAATTAATAAAAAAGGAGACGCGAATAATCACGTCTCCAATATTTTAAAGGTGAAGACGGGAGAAATCCCGTCTCTACCAATTATAGATCAACCTTTGGCATTGTAGCCCAACCTTTCTTGATGTCCTCGTCAGATGGGATATAGTCGCCCATTTCACCATTGTTGTATTTTTCATAAGCGACAAGGTCGAAATATCCAGTACCAGTAAGGCCGAACAGGATTTTCTTCTTTTCTCCCGTCTCCTTGCATTTCAATGCTTCATCGATTGCGACACGGATTGCATGCGAGCTCTCTGGAGCAGGAAGGATACCCTCGACACGAGCGAACATCTCAGCAGCCTCGAACACACTTGTCTGCTCAACAGCCACAGCCTCCATCATCTTCTGATCGTAAAGTTCAGAAAGAGTAGGACACATACCATGGAAACGAAGTCCACCAGCATGGCTTGCCGACGGAATGAATCCGCTACCAAGAGTGTACATTTTAGCAAGAGGGCAGATCTTACCAGTGTCGCAGAAATCAAACGCATATTTTCCACGAGTGAAGCTTGGGCAAGACGCTGGCTCAACAGCGATGATTCTGTAGTCGGCCTCACCTCTCAACTTTTCACCCATAAACGGAGCGATAAGTCCGCCAAGGTTTGATCCACCACCTGCGCAACCGATGATGATATCAGGTTTAACACCATACTTGTCGAGAGCAGTCTTAGCCTCCAATCCAATCACACTCTGGTGAAGAAGCACCTGATTCAACACACTACCCAACACATAGCGATAACCCTCAGTGTGAGTGGCTACCTCAACTGCCTCAGAAATAGCGCAGCCAAGGCTACCTGTTGTGCCTGGGAATTCAGCAAGGATCTTGCGTCCGATCTCAGTTGTGTTGGAAGGAGAAGGAGTGACAGTGGCACCATAAGTGCGCATCACCTCACGACGGAATGGCTTCTGCTCGTATGAGCATTTCACCATATAGACCTTACAGTCCAAACCGAAATATGCGCTTGCCATAGAAAGAGCAGTACCCCACTGACCAGCACCTGTTTCAGTTGTCACACCGATCAGACCCTGTTTCTTAGCGTAGTAAGCCTGAGCAATTGCAGAATTTAGTTTGTGGCTTCCAGATGTGTTGTTACCCTCAAACTTATAATAGATTTCAGCAGGAGTACCAAGTTTCTTCTCAAGGCAGTAGGCACGGACCACTGGAGAAGGGCGGTACATCTTGTAGAAATTACGGATTTCTTCAGGAATAGCGACATATGCGGTATCCTCGTCAAGCTCCTGAGCCACAAGATCACTGCAGAACACCTCACTCAACTCTTCAGCTGTAAGAGGTTTTAGAGTAGCAGGATTTAGAAGCGGAGCCGGCTTCTTCTTCATATCAGCGCGAAGGTTATACCAAGCTGTAGGGATTTCATCCTCCGTCAAATAAATTTTGTATGGGATTTTCTGTTCCATGAAATATATTAGTCTAAAAAAGTTTTTACAAAGTTAAGAATTTGAATTGACTACACAAAATAAAATGCATAATGCAATTCCGTCTACTTATATATAATGAATATAGACGGGCGTTTGTTCAGATCAGGCAGTGTCATTTTTTTCCATTCAGCCACTGTTTTTGTGACAATATACTCAGTTTCAAGAGTCACATCACAAGCCACGCAAAGCAGAGTGTTAGGCTGAAGAGTCTGGAGGAGCATCTGCATCATCTTCATATTACGGTAAGGAGTTTCGATAAAAATCTGCGACTGATGTTCACTTGAAGCGCGATGTTCAAGTTTCTTCACTGCATTCAACCTGTCTGCAGACTCAATCGGAAGATATCCTACAAAAGCAAAGCTTTGTCCGTTGAAGCCAGAAGCCATAAGTCCCATAAGGATAGACGACGGTCCGACCAGAGGCACCACTTTTATATCCTTACGCTGGGCAATCTTTACGACCTCCGCTCCCGGGTCAGCCACGCACGGGCAGCCAGCCTCAGAGATGATACCCACGTCATTACCGTCGAAAAGAGGATTCAAGAAAGTCGAGATTTCTTCAGGAGACGTATGTTTATTTAAAGTATAGAAAGTGAGTGAATCTATGTCAATATCCTTGTCGACCTTTTTCAGAAATCTGCGGACAGTACGGACATCCTCGACTATAAAATGATGCAACTTACGGATCACCACATAATTATATTGTGGGAACAGATTATCAATGTCACAATCGCCAAGCGTGTTTGGGATTAGATATATAGTACCTTTTTTTGCCATATCGTATTAAAATGCAAAGACAAAATTAAAGAAAAAAAACGTAAACCCTTGTCGAATGTGTAAAAAACGCTATTTTTGTAATGCCACGCCGTCAATTGATTGTTAAACTTTACAATTATAACAACATTCCGGGTGAAATTGTCGTTTACAATGGCGGGCCTCGACTCAAGGTTGCTTGCATCCTTGTTTTGCATCGCACGGAGGATTACAAAGTAAACGCGTACCCCAATTCCTTATTTCAGAGGAGTTTAATTTAATCACGGCGTGGCATTTTTGTTTTGTTTTTATGTTATACAATAGGCAACAGTTAAAAAAATCGAAAAAAAGTATACTCCATTTAAAAATTTATTATTTTTGCTATATAGAATTGAATGAAAAAATAAATAATAGGGTTTATGAGTATGATGAAGAATTTTACTAAAATATTATTAGGGTTATCTGCATTAGCGACAAATGTTACGACCAATGCAATGGATTGGGAATGGCGAAATGTAGTCAACATGGACTTTGGAGGCAACGATAAAAATATGGATCCCATTTGTAGCACAAAGCCAAGCAGTACCGAATTGGAAACCGACCTGACATGGATTGGAAGAAAATCCACATTTGGTCCAGGCAAATATATGATTATCAAAGCCACTCAATTAGCAGATGTAGGAAGTGACTTTGCGACTCCACGACCAGACATCAATCTTACCAATTGGGGAACGATGCCAGGGGCACCATCAGGATCAACGACATGGGCTTCTGGTGGAGACCACACATACCAAAGCGATAATAGCATCGGTTATTATATGGCATTCGACTGTCTGGAGAAAAGGGAAGTCAAGCTTTACAAGAAAGCTTTACCTATATCATGTGCGGGAGTAGAATTCAAACTAGAAGCGTATTTTGCATCTTTGGATAAGTCATATGGTGCTACTACAAGAGTTTCTATCTTGGGTGGAGGAAAAATATTAGCTCAAGAAACGCTAGAACTTGACCCAGCGACATCAGGAACTATTAATTGGCAGTCACTATCAACCAAATTTAAGGTGGATGATTCAAGCATTTCATCCGTAGATTTCCTTGTGGAAGCGATTAATTGCTATTCTACAGGTTGGGATATTGCATTGGACGACATAACCATTTCTGTAAATCAACCAGTAATTAAGATAACTGGAGACAAATTCTACTACAAAGAGCCAGCAACATTAAAAGCATCTTATGAACAAGAACAATTTGATGCATTCTTCGGATCTTCAAATTCTGACGTGGTGTACAGATGGTACAAAAAGAACGAGTCAACGGCTGAATATGAGGAGATAAGTGGAGCTGGAGGCAATTACACACCTGGAGGAGACATCAGTTACACAATTCCTGCATTTGAGAAAGACTTGCACAACGGAACATACAGACTTATCGTTTCGCCAAAAGACAATTTAGGAAGCGAAATGAATCTTTGCTCTATCCAAACCGAATATGTCATAAACCAAGAAAAAGACGAAGTTTACGTTGAGATATGCAAAGACTCAACTGTAACACTGTATGGATACGAATTGAGCACCAAGCAATTTGATGACCAATATATAGATAAAGGATCTATCGCATTTAACATAAAGTGTATAAAATACACTCCATTGGAAACCAAATATGATATGCAATGTTTGAATAGCGACTACCCTACCGTAGGTGACATCAAATTGGATGACATTATAGAAAGAGACCCAAACAATGGCTGTCCACTAACCGTACAGAAACACTACATAAGAGTGACTGACGATTTGGTTACTGATGAAGCGAAACATCTATGTGAAGGGGATAAATACATCACAGACGACAATGTAGACAAATACTACACAGAAGTTGATGAATCAGGTAAGACAAGAATAGAATTCGACGCAGACGGATGCCGTCATGAGCAATATATATACATTCACCCTAATAAAGACGAAGAGGTAGATGTCACAGTATGTAAGGGAGACTCTTACGATGGCGTGCCTTACAACAAAGTTGGCACATACAAAGGATCGAAAATTGAGTTGAAAACCATACATGGTTGTGATAGTATAATCACACCGAACATTACTGTTGTTGAGCCTGTAGAAGTCACAAAATCTGCAACCGTTTGTCCATCGGACAACTACGAATTTGATGGCAAGATTTACAACTATCCGCTCGACACAACTATTGTCCAGACACTTAAAGGACAAGCAAGCAACGGCTGTGATAGTACAACCACACTTCACTTGGTCGTAAACGAAGGAGGTGAGGTTCATCTTGACACTTTGATCTGTAGAGAGCAGATTCTGTTCGGAGACTCATTTATGGTTGCTGGAACATTCCAAAAGAAAATAACTGGCTACACAGAATCTGGATGTCCGATAGATACAATTTGGAATATCAACGTTGTGGATATTCAGTTGCGACTAAGATTGTTCAACAATCAGAATCAAGTATGTGAAGGCCAGCCATCTTCCATGAATGTAACATTGAAGACATACGACTTCAAAAACGGAAAGACCTTATCACCAACTTACTATTGGGATCCAGAAGTGCCTTCAAATGTGTTGTCTCCAACACTATACTTGAATGAGACAACAACATACACAATTTACGCCGACTTGGATTTGCCATCGGACGTTGATAAAAATGCAAAAGGTTGTCACGCAAAAGAGTCTGTCACCATAACAGTCAACCCAATTCCTGAATTAAGTGTTGATTCGGTAAATCCTGACGATAGAAGCGTCGAATATACAGTGACAGGTGGAACAATGCCATACCATATGTTCCTTGGCTCAAAAGACCTTGGACTATTGGAAGGCAACTCAGACAAAAAAGACCACTTGCCATACGGAAAGCATATGCTTCAAGTCCAAGACAGCACAGGTTGTTCGGCAGAACAAGAAATTGTCGTCGAAGCAACTCAGCCTGAACCAGACTTATTCTTTTCACCAAATAAAGATGGTGAAAACGACATATGGAGAGTCAAGAATCTGGATGTTTATCCAAACTCAACAATCAGAATCTATGACAGATATGGCAAAGTATTATGTTCCTCAAGTGGACAAGACTTCGAAAATGGTTGGGATGGCACTTATAATGGAGAAGAGATGCCAGCCACTGACTACTGGTATGAAATAACAATCGACGAAATAGACCAACAGTATTTCGGACATTTCACGTTGATAAGATAATATTGTTTCTATCAAATATCAAAAGGGACGCAATTAAGCGTTCCTTTTGTTTTTTATGCATTTTGCATTCTGCATTCTGCATTTATAATTGCATATCACCGTCACAAATATTATTTTTGCATTGTAAATGAAAATAAACGACATGGAACAAAAAAGCAACACTGCTATACTACTTATTCACTGTCCTGACCAGGAGGGCATCTTGGCTGCAGTGACCAGCTTCATAAATGTGAACAAAGGTAACATCCTTTACCTTGACCAACACGTGGATTATCAGCAAAACACATTCTTCACTCGAATTGAGTGGGATCTGACTAATTTCCTTATTCCTCGAGACAAATTGAACGAATACTTCTCAACTTTGTTTGGCTCGCGCTACGACATGCAGTTCAACCTGTATTTCTCTGACATCAAACCACGCATGGCCATATTCGTATCCAAGATGTCTCACTGCTTATTTGACATTCTTGCCAGATATTCAGCAGGTGAACTTAATGTCGACATTCCTCTTATTGTTTCCAACCATCCAGATTTGGCATGGGTCGGCGAGAAATTCGGCATTCCATACCATGTGTTCCATGTGACTAAAGAGAACAAAGCTGAAATTGAGAAAGCTGAGATGGATCTTCTAGCTGAGAACAATATTGATTTCATCGTTCTTGCAAGATATATGCAGATCATCAGCGAAGACATGATCAACAAATATCCTAACAAGATTATCAACATCCACCACTCTTTCTTGCCTGCATTCGTAGGTGCGAAACCATACCACCAGGCTTTTGAAAGAGGTGTGAAGATTATCGGAGCGACGTCTCACTATGTGACTACCGAACTTGACGCAGGCCCGATTATCGAGCAGGATGTGGCGCGCGTCACACATAAAGACTCTGTGAAAAGCTTCATCCACAAGGGAGAGGATTTGGAGAAAATTGTGCTTTCTCGCGCTGTGGAAAAACATATCGACAGAAAAGTGTTGGTTTACAAAAACAAGACTGTCGTATTCTCTTAATTCATGCAAGATTTCTTCTCTGCCGACACTTTAGCCTTTATCGCCGCTCATCAGAACGATGACGTGGCGAAATTGGCGTTAAAATTCTCGTCGCGCAAGGATATTGATATTCGTGCTGCCTTACAACAGATCGAAGGCCGACAGATCGCAAAATCAAAATTGCCTTCGTTTGCAAACGCAGAAAATATAGTTTATCCCGTCAAGCTCTCCATGGAGCAGTGTTCTTCTGAAAAGACGGCATTATATAAGCAGTCGGTCGCTGGCGACGGTGCATCCATGATAGATCTGACATCTGGATTCGGAATAGACTTCTACTTCATTTCCCGCCATTTCAAAAAAGCGGAATACGTGGAGCGCAATGCGGACCTCTGCAGGATAGCATCTCATAATTTCAAGTCTCTCGGTGCGACAAATGTATCGGCGACTAACGCAGACGGCATAGAACTGATAAAAGCATCAACGTCGCATTATGATTTGATTTTCATTGACCCTGCACGCCGCGACAAAAACGGCAAAAAGACAGTGGAGATAAAAGATTGTGAACCTGACGTTGCCGCTCTTAAAGACATGCTGCTGAGCAAATGCGACCGTATGATGCTGAAACTATCTCCTATGCTCGACATCAAATCGGCGTTAAGAGATCTGGATTGTGTGGAAGAAGTGCACGTTGTAGCCGTAGACAACGAATGCAAAGAATTGCTTTTCGTATGCAAGAAGGAAACCGCATTCAAGAGGATTGTGGCAACAAACATCAAGCCAGATGGAAAGACCGAAATGTTGGAATCAACATCAGCGTCGCCCACAGGATGCTCCTTATACTCTGCTCCACTCTCCTATCTCTACGAACCCAACGTCGCAATTCTCAAAGCGAACATCAGCGATTGCTTGGCTTCCGAGAAAGTCAAAAAGGTCGCTCCATTCAGCCATCTGTTCACGTCTGATGAATTATACGAAGACTTTCCAGGCAGGAAATTTAAGTTGGAGAAAATATTTTCAATGAACAAAAAAGAGCTCAAAGAAAACCTTGACGGAATAAAACGAGCAAACATCACATGCAGGAATTTTCCACTGCAGGCTGATGAACTTAGAAAAAAACTTGGAATAAAAGAGGGTGGAGACAAATATATTATTGCCACCACAGATGAAAACGGAAACCATTTATTAACAATTTGCCAAAAATTATGACAGCGGCAAAACAAAGGCTTGCCATGGCATACTTTTTGCAGTGTTTTGAGTGAAACAATAAAGAAAATGAGAAAACTATTAACAGTAACTTGTGGCATTTTATGTGCTTCATTAGCATTTTCCGCCCCTGCTAAAGGTGGCAAAAAGAAAGGTGGAAGCTCAGCATTCACTGAAGGCAGTGTGGCGATGGATATCACCATCGGTGCGCCGACTCATTCAGGGACAGAGCATAAAGAAGTAATGGTTCCACCTCTATCTTTGTGCGTAGACGGAGGTTTGGCAAGTTTGGGCAAAAGTGGCAAAATGGCAATATCTCTAGGAGGTATGGCAAGCTACTATCTATATGACGTATGGGGTTACAAGTACGGTTACAACTATCACGGATATTACTATAACACCAATCTATTCTACGACGCAGAATTGCATAATATTTTTGTGGCATTCCGTGGAGCTTTCCACTTTGACCCAACCGACAGAATAGACATCTATGCAGGTTTGCTTATGGGTGGACACTGGAAGATTTGGAACTATGTGGAAGACATTGAATTCTACAACTATTTCGGAGAGAATCCAACCCGTAACAAATTCAGCTTCGGTCCATTCATTGGCGCAAGATTTTTCGTGACTAGCGGATTCGGCTTCAAAGCTGAATTTGGAACAGACTCTGGCAACGGAATTCCTTACGCACAGGGTGGTATCACATTCAAAATAAGATAATCCATATCGCATACGGTAGATTCTTAAACATTCACTTATAAGGAGCTACCAATATTTAGGCATGTCAAGCGACACCTCATTCTCTTGTTTGAGGTGTCGCTTAAATTTAAAATCTGTATAAAATTTTGATTGACGTTGCAAAATTCAAAAAGCATCCATATATTTGCAAACGAAATCGTTTAGTCTATTTGGATTAGACACTAGTAGTACAAAATTAATAACAATAAATGGCAAAATTCATTGATTCGCGATGCGATTTCGGGTTCAAATTCTGTACGTCAGACCCGATAATCATGAAATTCTTTCCCAATGCGATTCTGAAAGGACGTATGGAAAATATCAACCCATCAATTTACGAACGAGCAGAAGAAGGTCTACTTGGTCTGATTGGACAGGCTAAGATTGTAGCTTTTTCCGACGATGAAATGGACATGGAGGAGCATGTTTTATAATTATCACCATTCAAAAAAACAGAAGCGTTAATTTGACGCAATCACATGAAATATTATTTAGTAGCTGTGCTTTTCTTGTTTTCATTAGTAGCAGTTTCTCAAGAAAAAAGCACACACTCTCAATCAATGGGATCAGTATCAGTTTACGACGATTACCACACAAACTGCTCATTTTCTGCGTTGCTTGAACAAACTGAGGTTTGTTTTGGCTACCACAACAGTTTTTTTCTGTCGGAATTGGGAGAGACCACACTGCACATATCTTTCCCGACATCAAATCTAGTCCATAGCTATACGGTGTCAGCATTTGGTTATTCCGACTATAACGACATCACTACAAAAATATCATTGGCTCGGATGTTCACTCCACGAATGAGTGCAGGGATCTCCACAGCATACATTCTTCACCATCACGTTGGAGCAGAGAACGGAATGTCCGGGTTCATTGTCTCACCGGGAATATACTGCTATTTTGCTGAAGACAACCTACTGGCTTGCTACGCTGAAATCGGCAGGAAGCCTTTGTCTATTGACAATTATAAATTAAAATATTCTACATTCGTCGCCTATAATCTCACCATCAACACATACGTCAATTGGGCAACTGAAATAGGTGTGGAGAACAACAATTTTGTCGGCCGAATGGGATTCAGCTACAATGTGGAAAAGGTTTCACTTCGTTGCGGGGCAAGTCTGATGCCTATCCGCCCGTCGGCAGGAATAGGATTTGAAATCGACTGCTTTGATTTTTCGTATGCCGCCGATTATTGCAATACACTCGGCACCCGTATGTCACTAGGATTCAGCTGGAAAATCCAAAATAAGAAGAGGAATGCGAAATAGTTGGATTATAATATTATTGTTGTTACGTTCCATCGTCTTTGCCAATGAAGAAAATATCATTGAAAATTATATGGAGGAATTGGAGAATGTAGACGACGAAACGTATGTGGATGTGGAGCAAATGGCTGACGAAATCACAGAGCTGTTGTCTAACGGAATTGAATTAAACACCGTTGATGAGTCTTTTCTAAAAAAACTACCGATGCTCGGGCAGAATGCGATCAACGGAATCCTGCGTCACAGAGAATCGTACCATCGATTCTATTCGATATATGAATTGAAGAATTGCGACGGGATAAACGAAACAGAACTGGATTTTCTGAAACAATACGCATATATCCGTGATTGTGACAGTGTAAAACGAGACGACAGTTTCAACCAGATCCATGCCTCATTAACATCTTTCGCCGGGAGAATATATCCAGACAAATCTGGTTATAAAAAAGATGTAAAGAATCCATATCTCGGCAATCCTTGGCAAACTTACCTGAAACTGAAAGTGACCGCAGGATCGAAAATGTTTATGAACTTCAGTATGGAAGAAGACGCAGGAGAACGATTCTTCAGCGCCAACGACGGAATTACAGACTATACGTCGGCAAGCATAGAATTGCGAAACATTAAGATGATTGACAAAATTATCGTGGGAGACTATCATGTCTCTTTCGGACAAGGATTGGTGATGGGAGGATATAATCTCGGCAAATCTAACTGCATAAACGGAGATATTCTGTCATACGAAGGCATCACACGTCATTCTTCAACTTCTGAATACGGATACCTCAGGGGATGCGGAACAATGATTTCACCTACAAAAAAACTTCAAATAAACTCATTTTTTTCACATCAGAAAATTGATGCGAACCTATCAGACTCATCAAGCATCAACAGTCTCAAGACCGACGGATTCCATCGCACGGAAGCCGAACTTGCGAAACGCAAGAATGCAGAACGGGAGATGTATGGAGGAAACATAAAATGGAAAGAGAAGAAATGGAGTATAGGAATTACAGGCGTCTACTACAAATACAATCATCTTCTAACCCCTAACTCGCAACCATACAATATCTTTCGTACCCGCAACCGGGCTGACAACTATAATGCGAGTGTTGACTATAAAATAAAAATCAGGAATGTTCAGTTATGCGGAGAATACGCAAAATCAGCAGACGGAGGATTTGCCACGGTCAACCATGCCCGAATACACGCCAACAGCAGGATGTCATTCTCGCTGGTGCAACGTCTGTATACTCCAGACTACAACGCCGATTTTTCCAATGCATTCGGAGAAAACAGCAGGAACCAAAATGAACGTGGCATGTTTATCGGAGCCGACCTACTCCCCTATCCTCACATACACATACGCGGATACATAGACGTGTACAGGTTCGACTGGCTGAAATACCAAGTCAACGAGCCAAGTGTAGGATCCGACTGTATGGCGACAATAGACATCGGGTTGGGGTATAACAGAAAACTGACAGCAAAATACCGCAAACACACAAAATCACTGACCGACAACAACAGCCATGTGTTTGAGAAAGAGATGCACATCTGGAGGCTGACATACAAAAATGAAAGACGCACCACAATAAACTATAAAACAATAGTAGAGGCGAACAGACTGTTTGGCTGGGGATATGTCGCTGCTCAAGATTTGACGTTATCCCGTCGCAATAAAAGAGCTAACATCTCCATCAGATACGCATATTTCAACGCCGCTGAATATCAAAACAGAATTTATCTCTCTGAAAAAGATGTGACAGGCTACTTTTCAATGCCAGTATTCTACGGAGAAGGGCATCACGTCGGAGTGACCGCACAATGGAAAATAACCCCACGTCTACAGATCTATGCCAAATATAGCGGATTGTTTTACACCGACGGCAGGGAACAGATCGGAAGCCAGACCAACGAAATCATCGACGGCAACAAATCCACGCAAATCAGATTCACAATGGTGTTCTCGATGTAAAAAGAAATGGAATGACAGACAGAGAAATAATCGAAAACATACTGGAACAAAAAGGTAATAATCTTAAGACTCGTCTTATTGAGTACACCCAAAAATTGGAGTTTGCCGACTATGACAAAAATAAGAAAATCCATTTATGCCCCGGTGCAGAGAATGAACATGATTTTAGGAATCTGATAGATGGAGCGGAAAAAATTTTGAAAAAAGCAGATGAAGTGTGGTTTGTAATTAACTATAAAGGGATTCCTTCCGCAGATTTTATCGTACGTTATGGTGAGGTTTATAAATATGTGGAACAAAAATCAATAACTAGTATCAAATCACTAAAGAAAGAAATTGATGATGCTATTACTCAAGCCCACAGATTTTTACTGAATATAAAAGATCCTAAATTTTCACACAAACATATATCATCTATTTTAACAGAAAGTTTCAAAGAACATAACAAATTATCAGAAATTATTCTTGTACAAGGTGGAAAATATCTATCAATCAACCGAAGTGAAGCAGAAAGCAAATCCTTTTATAAATGGTTACGTAAATCATGGAGATAAATAAAAAGCGTGGCATTTACACCACGCATTTTTTAGCCACACAGTATAAGTGTTGGGCCCCAGAGTAACGTTAACTCTGTAGACGGTCTTTCAACACTGCAAAGATAACAAATAAGCCATATAAAGCCAATAATCAAAGGCTTTTTCTTTTCAGGCATCATTTACAATACAGCCAACCACCTTCATTGCATGTTATTATTCCTTTCTCCTTCATGTCTGCAAATTCCCTTTCAAAATCGGCGAGACGGAATTGATATATATGGCGGAGCGTGGCTTCGTTGATATTTCCTTCACGAAGATGGACACGCAATTTGATTGACGTACGGAAATCTTCTATCTGCATCTTCTGAATCTCTGCTGGAGACTTTTTTCCAAGTTCACGGCAAACATCACAAGTGCCACACGGTTTTGCCTCAGCATCTCCAAAATAGTGGAGAAGCATCTGGCTGCGACATTTAGTGTTATACTGCACATACTGTATCATATTTTCCATACGATAAATCGCGCGTTCCTTTCGGATCTCATACGATTCTTTGGAAATAGCCACATGTTGCGGTTCCTGACGATTGACCAAGAACTCAATAAACGTGGCTTGTTTGCCCGGCACATACTTGATGATGCCAAACGAGCGAAGGTTTTGCAGTGCATTGTAGATTTGCTGTCGGGAGTCGCCATACACACCAAGTTCATGGGCTATCTCCGTCTCATCAACAAAGACATAGTCAGCAAACACACCAGGATACAGACGCATCACCGTTTCCATCACACGGTTGGAGAATTCCGGCACAGTGTCATAATCATCACTGTATAAATCATCCCGTCGCACATTGAACATCAGACGAGACGGACGTGTGGCATTCGGAGAGTAGACAAGATAGCCATTCTGAGAAAGTATGTTCAGACACGACTCCACTCTCTCATATTTATGATTTCTCTCCTTGCAAAACTTCCACAGATCAATCTCCGCATTCCATCCTGCCCCCTCATGAATCGGGATATTGAGATATCTGCAAATTTCATCATAGACGATTCGGACATAATCTTTCAACGGAAACTCATCATACAGATGTTTTCTAAATGCCCCAAAGTCCTTATTGTCGTAAAGCAATATGGCAAAGGAATCTTTCTCGTCTCGTCCGGCACGTCCAGCCTCCTGAAAATAAGCCTCAAGATTTTCAGGCATATTATAATGGATGACGGTGCGGACATCTCCTTTGTCGATTCCCATACCAAAAGCATTTGTGGCGACAATCACACGCACACTTCCGTTTTTCCACTTGTTCTGCTTCTCATCTTTTATACGTGCTTCAAGTCCGGCATGATAGCTTTCAGCGGATATTCCCAGCGAATTCAGACGTGCGGCGATCTCCTCTGTCAGTTTACGCGAACGCACATACACAATAGACGAGCCCTGTCCCTGCTGGCTGTCGAGAATACGTTTGATATATTCGATTTTATCATCAGTCCGACGGACAAGGTAAGATAGATTCATACGAAGGAATGTTTTGCGGAAAACATTCTTCTCCTTGAATTTCAGTTTCTCTTGAATATCATCCACCACCTCCGGAGTAGCCGTTGCCGTAAGGGCCAGCACAGGTGTACGCTGTAGCAAATCACGTATTTCACTTATTTTCAAATAAGAGGGTCGGAAATCGTAGCCCCATTGCGAAATACAGTGGGATTCGTCGACAGCAATCATACAGATGTCCATACGGAAAAGATTGTTGCGGAACGAATCAAGGGAAAGTCGTTCAGGCGAGATATAAAGGAATTTGTATGCGTCGTAACAGGCGTTTTCTATCACACGGTAGACCTGTTTTGGCTCCATTCCAGAATGTATATATGCCGCTTTGATTCCAAGACGCTGCAGATTTTCCACTTGGTCTTTCATCAGAGAGACAAGAGGCGTAATGACAAGGCAGACTCCATTCTTAGCCATTGTCGGCACTTGGAAAGTGATACTTTTTCCGCCACCGGTAGGAAGCAAAGCCAATGTGTCTTTTCCAGAACCTATGGAAGTGATGATTTCTTCCTGCATCGGGCGGAAAGAGTCGTAGCCCCAATACTTCTTCAAGATTTCACGATACGACAAACCTTCCGATTTGGCATTGTTAGCTATCGGCATTTGAGCCTCACAGTATTGTCGAAGCAGCTCGTCGGTCTGCGGATCTATATACGGAATGTAAGCCATATCTGAATGATTTCTTGTTTGACACAAAGATACAAAAAAGGCCGTATCATAAGATACGACCTTTATGTTTAAGAAAAAAGATTCTTAGAATTTATAATTATATCCAATCTGCACGTAGTAGATGTTGGATTTAAGTTTATCATCAAACAGGAATTCCGCAGAGACGGAATTGTGTCTGTCGATTTTTTTCTTAGCTCCGACAGCATACTTTACTCTGTTGCAGTCTTTTTTTGCAATCTCATAGTATGCTTCTGCAGAAATATAAGGATATAGTTTAATTTTTGCGAATTCATATTCTACACTTGCCTTTCCTCTGACAATCTGTTTTGGATTCACTTTATGTGAATTGCCATAACTTTCGTCTTGAAATGTCGCCTGATAACGTGCACGAAGAGAAAACTCAAAGTTTCCAGCATTCGCAGACCCAGTCATGGTTGCGATCGCGCGGTGGTTAAGCAGACAATAGTTCATTTCATTATAAAGCAAAGCAGAATAAGCGACGCCTCCCTTAAGATGTTTTTTGATCAGTTTGAAATCTGCTCCCAATGTAGAAGCCAAGCGGTCGAAATGGCTCATGTTTTGAGTTAGGCGGACCTCCTCTTCCAAAGAGATGTCTATCTTTTTACTGAGTTTCTTCGACAATTCAACAGATATATTGCCACCAAAGTCGTCCTCTGCCGACACAGAAAGTGCAGCACAGGAAAGAAGCAGCAATACATATTTCATCAAACCTTTCATCAAACTTAATCTTTATAGGCACAAACCTTTTTTATTCAGTGAAATCTTTAGCTCTACGAATACCGTCTACAGTATTGATAGATTTGTCGGCAGTCTTATAGTATACCTTTACCAAAGCGATGTCTTTAAGGAAATCGATATGTCCTACCTCAAACTTTGTGATTTCCAAACCTGTGCGAGCTTTCAAATCAGCCATCATCTCATCATATTTGTCTGGTGTGATAAGATTGATTTTCTCATAAGTCACAAGCTTAACATTCACTCTGTCCATCAAGCTGCTGCGCTCCATCACCCATGCAGCTGCGACAAAGATAAGGTTAGTGACAATCAACTCAACGTAAGAGACACTTGTAGCCAAACCATTGATTACGGCGATACCGATAATCATAAACAAGTATGACATCTCACGAATCGCAATGGCTTCCGTTCGATATCTAACGATACCAAAGATCGCGAACAATCCAAGAGCCAGACCAATCTGAAGTTTTTCGTGACCAAGCAAGAAGATCAAAAGGAACACAGTGACTGCAATCATAGTGAAGCAGAAACACCAATCCTTTCTCTTACTGCGAGAATAATAAAGCCATCCAATGATAATGAATGAGAACAGCATTGTTACGGCAAATCGAACAAGCATCTCAATAAGTCCGTCAACATTAATCAACGGAATACCCAAAAGTTCAATTTGAGAAAAATCCATGGTATTAAAATTTTACTTTTTTGACAACATTTTTTCTATATAGCGGAGTTTCATCTTGAATCTATTCTTCTTCAAACCAGGATCAGTAAGAATCATACCAAGACAATATTTGCTTATACTTTTCTTCTTGATTCTGAAATCAGCCATATAGCTTGTAAAAGGGGAATAAACATTTCCATCGCGTTTCACCTCCACAATACAAAGAGCAGGAATAGTGTTCTTGTTGCCAGTGACACAGTTTTCAAATTTTATACTGATATCAATGGTCAAGCGTTCTGTCTTGCCTTTGTTGACGAGGGTGATACGAGAAAATTGGTTTCTCAGACGTCCAGAAATCTCATCAATACCATATTTCGCTGATTTATTGATGAAATCCACAGCATCTTCGTGAGACTTGATATTTTCGTCAGGTACAGAAATTCGAATCTTCTTAGTTCTACCCTTATTGCTCTTGTTTTTTATTTCCAAGAAAGTCAGGTTAGACTCCACATATTCACGGACTCTGATTTTCTGACGATTGAGTTTTCTGTCATGATGTATTATGTACATCTGAGCATCCGCAGTATCCCAGTACAATGTACGGTAGAAAGCTTTACGCTTTCCTGCAATCTCCTGCACAAAATAGTCGGATTTCGCTTTATCCAGAAGTGCAGGCAGACGACGTACATCGACAAGATACTTCGTGTCGATTCTATTCATCAGCTTGATACCGCTCATCTGCTCCAAAGAAATCGGATCCATCTGAGACAGTTTCGTATCAATAGTGGAAAGCAGTTCCTCCATATCCACATCCGGGAAGACGGGAATACGGGAAACACTAGTCAACTCCTGCATGATATTGTTTGTTTAATTACTCGGTGATATACTCCACCTCTTTCACACTCTTTACTTTGCCCTTGGCATCGTAAGAAGTCTCCTTTGATCTCTTTCCGAATGAGTTATACTCAATAACTGTTTTCTTCTCCAACTTGTTGAACTCATCGTACTTGGTCTCAGTTATACACTTGCCATTAGCGTTGTACTCAAATACAGTACGCTCCTTCTGGCTTCCGTTTGTCTCATACTTGATCTGCTCAATTCTCTCTCCATTAGCGTCGTACTTCGACAACTCTGAAAGAGTACGCTTGCCAGAATCAATCTTCCACTCTTTAATCTCCTTTATCTTCTTTCCATTAATAGTCTTTTTCTGGGCATCAACCGAAGAAAAAGCGATTAGGGAAAGGATTACAGGGAAAATAATCTTCATTGCTCTCATATTTTTTGTTTTTTTGTGTTAGATTTTAATATACCTTAGCCTTCAAAACTCCACTCTTAACGATTTCTCCTGCCTTACCTGTGCTTATAGTATCTGTATAAGCTTTGACGATTCCGTTCTTTCTCTGTTCTGCCTCTACCCAGACAACATAATCTGTCTCTGGTTCAAGACGTGAGAAATAGTAATTGCCATCATTATCAGTACGAGTATCAGACACAGCCATCTGACCTAGTGCTCTGATATAGACACGTACAGCAACAGCAGGTACATAATCATCATCGTCGTCGTCGTAAAGAGCAGCATAAAGAATTTTCACAGCTCCAACAACAGCCGCTTTTCCTGTATTCTTTCCATCATGGATATATATAGGCTCCACTTCTGTGGTTCCCTTTTTTCCACAATGAGCGGTACGCATCACGTATGTGTCGTCATCATTGCATGCGTAGACAGAATAGTCGCCTCCACGAAGGTACTTGAACTCAAATTTACCGTTGTGGGATGTCTTTATCTTGTCGTCATAAACACTCTCCTGATCACCACCATATATCACAAAGACATCAATATCCGGTGCAGGAATTGTGTCACGAACAAAACTGTAGTTATCGCCATTCTTAGCGATATCTCCGTCGTCAAGGACCTTGTATACAATTCCTGAAATTGTAGCTTTTCCACCCTCTCCTTCCTCGTCAGTACAAGAGAAAAGTGACACTAATGGCAATGCAGCCAAAAACAAAATTAATTTTTTGAAAATCTTCATACCTTTCTTTTTGATTGAACATCAATAATCCTGATGTCCGAAATAATCATCATCTATATTCAACCCCTCCGACTCCAATTCCTCTGCATCAAAGTCATCACTACCAAACTCGTCAAGGTAAACACCGTCGTCTGCTGATGAAAGGAATTTGTCATTATAGTCGATGTCCTCAAGCTGCTTTGGAGCATCACCTTTGCTCTTTACACAAGCAGGCACAATCAAATTGCCCTTCTTGATCGCAGTCAGCTCAATGAAAAACATTCTTTCATTAAGGCTGTCGAACATAAACAATAGACGTTGTCCTTTATCGTGCACAAGTTCTTCCAAACGTGTGTCTGCCATAACATAGTTATCCTCATCAGATGCAGTGAATTTCATCTCCATCAAAGTGATCTCTGTCTCTCTCTCCCACCCTTCATCACAGATAAAGAAAGAAGTCATCTGATCCTTTGTGTACCCTACTGAATCCAACAAAGCATCGTTGAAATCTAGAAACGTACTCTCGGCATCAATTTCAATTACGCGAGCAAATTTATCATTTTCGTTTGAAATGATAGTAAAACTGTATATCATAATGCAATTTTTTATGATTTTTTATCGTTTTTTTCTTATTTCAACTCCTTTTCTATAGTTGAAACGCTCTCTCTGATTTCTCGATCTGTCTCACAAAGGTCCATCACTGTCTTCACTGCATGGAGCACAGTCGCATGATCACGGTTGCCAATTTGCTCTCCGATCACAGTCAAAGAACTCTTTGTGTATTTTCTTGCGAGATACATCGCTATCTGGCGTGCCTGCACAACATCACGTTTTCTCGATTTTGTCTGTATCTCATTAACGGATAGTTTGTAGTAATCACAAACCTTTTCCTGAATATCACTGATGCTTAATGTCTTCTCTCTGAAAGTGACCATGTCACTAACAATGCGAGAAGCCAACTCTATATTAATTGGAGCACCAAGGAACATAGATTGAGCTAGGATCGACGCGATAACTCCATCCAACTCACGCAAATTATCAGGCACTCTCTCTGCGACGAAGCGAAGCACATCGTCAGGAATCTCGACTCCCTGCTCCTTTGTTTTCTCCTTCAAAATCGAATATTTCAATTCAAAATCTGGCGACGACAACTCCGTCTGCAAGCCCCATTTGAAACGAGACAAAATTCTCTGTTCGAAGCCTTGGATATCCTTTGGAGCCTTATCTGCAGTGATGACAACTTGTTTTCCCGACTGATAAAGATGGTTAAACACGTTGAAGAACAAATCCTGAGTGGCTGTCTTGTTTCCTCCAATCTCCTGAATGTCATCTATAATGAATACGTCGACACTCTGATAGTACGACAACAATTCAGGAATTTTCTGCTCCATCACAGCACGCTGCATGAAGTTCAAGAAATCATTTGCAGTCAAATATAGCACGTTAAGTTCAGGATGAGCCTTCACGCAGGCCATACCCAAAGCGTTAACCAAATGAGTTTTTCCAAGACCAGAATGACCAAACACGAATAGAGGATTATAAAACTGAGCTCCTGGTTTCTGAGCCACATTCATCGCAATCTTTCTGGCAAACGTATTGCTTTTGCCTTCTATGAAATTGTCGAATGTCCACTGTCTGTTCAAATGATTTTCAAACGAACGTCTACGTACAGCAAACGGATCATAGCCAAGTTCCTGTAGTTTTGCCGGCTGTGACACCGAAACAGACTCGCTCTCATTGCGGCTTGCTACGACCTTAACCCTCCACTTAAGGTTGACCTTACCGAAACATCTTCCGATACATGCTGTGAGAATCTGTGAAAAGTGATCCTCCAAATACGCACGCACCATATCACTCTCTACCGCAAGTACAAGGTTGCCGTCAGCAAAAGAGACTGGCACTATTGGTGCAAACCAAGTGACATACTGCTCATCAGAGACAATGTCCTTTATACGTGAGAGGCACTCGCCCCATTTCGTCTGGCATTCATTCAAGCTTTCATTCTGATCCTTCATAATTGCTATATTTTGTCCTAATTCGTGATTTACTCTTCGTGATTTAAATATTATTTTGCCGATTCTGCAACCTCTGTTTCTCCCTTCTTCTTACGAGAGAATAATGAGAACTGAACATATCGGTTAGGATTCTTTTCTAAGTCTTGCAACAACGAATTTGCACTGTTCGCTGTGTTCGACAGATTATTATATAGAGAAGGGTCTTTTAGCAACAGGCTAATTGAACCTTTTCCATTCTGAATTTCGTCTGATAGTGAGTTGAAGCTAGTCAGAGTAGAATTAACTTTTGTGAATGTCAACTGGAAATCCACCTGACTCAAGTTGCTTCCCACCTTGTTGAATGTGTTCACCATAGTGCGTGCATCGCTCAACAATGGCTGAACCTCCGTCGACATCATAGCATTGAATTTTGCAGAAGCGCCCTTCAAATTATTCGTGATGTCATAGAAATTGGATATCGACTGTGAAAGTTTCTGATCCTTGCTTATCATGCTCAAAGAGAGCATCAAAGAATCAAGTTGAGGAATAATCTCAGCGATTCTCGGCATAATCTCATTGGAAACAGCATCAAGCATACCTGGAACGAATAGCGACGGGATTGTGTCTCCTGGCTTGTAATTATCACCGGAGCCATCACTCTTCAAGTCGAGAGAGAGGGCGGCTCCACCCAAAAGTTCACAAGCAAGCAATGCCTTTGTTCCCTTTGGCAACACAAGCTGATTGTCACAATTAAGTCTGACCACTACAGGTGCTGTAGGATCCTTGTAATTATAGTCGATTGAATGCACATTACCGACTGCCACACCACGCGACATAATCTTGCTCGACTCAAGCAGTCCGTTTACATTCTCAAATTTCACATAATATAGATTGCTGGGGGTCATGACCTTGACACCCTTCAGATAATGAATTCCAAAGTATAGTATAGCGACTGTGGCTATAACACATAATCCGATTAAAAATTCTCGACTATATTTAAAGTTCATTGTTATATAGTTTTTCTTTGTTTTTCTACTTCAAATATGGGCGGGCTTCCGCGCCGACCAATTTTTCCCCATTCTTGAACACCACTATAAAAGCATCAGGAAAATCCTGTTTGGCTTTGCTTCGAAGCAACTGAGCGTCTGAAAAAGTTTTCTCTTTACCATACATATACTTGTAGAGTCCACCCTCCTGCATCTCAATCGCCGGTGTGCAAGATTTGAATTTTTCAGAGTTGGCAGGCAGCTTTTTGTTCGACGAAAACAGTTGGACTCGATACACAATTTCATCTTCGACAGACTCGTCCCTCACTTCGTCAAGCGTCTTGCTCTTCTTTATGAATTCATCTTTATACATCACGATTGCCTGATAAATAGACAATGCGATTTTCTCTATATTTTCTTCTTTCGAAAGGTATTCTTCCTCCATTGTATTGGAAAGATACCCCATTTCAATCAAAACTCCAGGCATCAATATATGTTTCAACACCCAGAAATTTGCTTGTCTCACCTCTCTGTCGACTCTGTCGGTATTCTCCTTGAATTGAGACTGCACCAACTGCGCCAACCTGATGCTCATCTCTCCTCCACTGCCGGCGTCGAGCATCATATTGCTGAAGATGAAACTTTCATCCGTGTCGTCCTTGAAGTTATACTTGTTGCTGTAGTTCTCCTCAAGCTCAACAACCTTGTTTTCTCTGACAGACACATCGTTTCTGCTCTCTCCCAATGTGTAGGTTTCAAAACCATTCACCGCTGCAGACGGAGACGCATTTGCATGAATTGAAATAAACAAATCCGCCTGTGCTCTGTTGGCTATCTTTGGTCGTTCATCCAATGGAATGAAAAAATCCTTTTTACGAGTGAATATCACCTCCGTGTTTTCATCAGGATTCAACAATTCCCCGACTCTCAACGCGACCTTCAAGTTCACATCCTTCTCATAGACTTTCTTCTTTATTCCGATGGCTCCACAATCTCGACCGCCATGGCCTGGGTCTAGAACCACCTTGAACTTTCCAGCCGACACTCCCTGCAACGACAAAAATAGCGTTACAACAATGAAACTCACTATTTTATAAGTCAAAGCTCTCATTGCACAAGATAACACAATAGCAAAGATAAAAATAAATTTTTATTTCACCACCTCAAAATGCATCAAACAAATTATATCTTTAAACGATCCATAGTTGCGATCTGTATGCAACACCTCGTCAAATATATAATTATCAACAAGTTTCAATTCTGAATTTTTGTCAAAATATTGCTGAAAATCTTTTTTCAAAACTATCAAATAACCCTCAGCAGGTTTTTCTTTGACAAAAAGATGTATTCTGTCGTTAAGATAGTAGTCGAGTTCAAAAAAATGGAGTGGATTGCCATCCGGTGTCAAATCTACCGGCAAAAATGAATAGATATTTCCCGTCGGCACAACCTTCTCGATATCCGCTGCAAATCTCTTCACACTCTTTGTATTCAATACAGTTGGCAAATAGACGGCATCCAACAATGCGAAAAATATTATCGACAGTGCGATCATTGCCGTCAACAATTTCTTTCTAGAAAAATAAAACGCCAAAGCAGCAACAATAATGATCACAACGGAAAGTGTAATTTTGCTATAACCTGCCAATGCGGCAAACATTGCGTAATCCAAATCTTTCTTTGGATAGACACTCTCCGGCACAATGCCAAACACAAGCGACAGATGAATCACAAACACTGTGATTATCAAGCCAATCATGACATTTTTGAATATCCGACAACATTTTGGAAACTCATCCGCAAGATACTTGATATATTCCGCAATGAAATATGCGATGAATGGGAATGACGGCATCAAGTAGACACTTCTCTTGCTTTTCGGTATACAGAAAAACAGGACGATCAAAACCGCACATAAAAGTGTATACAACCTGGCATCAGACATCGACACCATCTCATCATACTTTTTCTTCAACCATCCCTTTACTCCCAATCCTTTCTCAAATGAATATGATTTCCACGGCAAAAAGAACAAAGAGATAAGCAAAACAAATGTCCAAGGCAAGAATCCTGAAATCAAATATACAAAATTGATTATTGCGGGTCCTTCATGCGACGCATATGTCATGGTTCCAGTAAGACGCCCGACATTCTCTTCATAGACAAGTGCCCAAAAGCTTTCGCCTCCTTGATTATATGCCGCGATATACCATAAAGACGGTGCGATCATGGATATTATAGCCACCAACGCCAATTTCCATACTATAGTCCAAAACTTGACTCCACGGATCAACAGGAACACGGCAAACACAGCACATGGCAGACAAACACCTATAGGACCTTTAGTGAGTGTGGCGCAACTCATAGTGACAAGAGCCAACCATGGAAGCTGTTTCATCCCGTCTTTCCACCATCTGAAAAGCAGAAACTGCGAGCAAACCATAGCCATAGTCAGCATCATGTCGACACGACAATTCATACCAGCACGATGAAGCTCAAATGTAGAAAGAGAGATCATCGCAGTCAGCATAGCCACCTTCTTGTCGGAATATTTCGCATAGAACGCAAAAGTTGCGGCTATCATGGCTACTAATGACAAAGAAGAAGGGATGCGTGAAGTAAACTCACTCACGCCTCCAAAAATCATTGAGACTACTGCTATGCACCAATGGAAAAATGGTGGTTTATACGGGATATCACCACCATTATTTACGGGGAGGATCCAGTTGTCTTGCAACAACATAGAAAGACTTACCACAGCCTCTCGAGGTTCTCCCTTAGTATGGAACTCATTAAGACCAATGAATGGCAAAACAGTCAACAACACAACGACTGCCACAAACAGCGTCGCTTTCTTCCGGCTCATAAGCTCTACCATCTTCTGATCTTTTACTTTCTCTGTGTATAAACGAAATCCAAGCTTGGACGTTTTTTGTCATTTTTCACATCACTGGAATGAAAACGCAATGCTGAAGTAGTAAGTGTCTGCTTATAGCAAACATTACTTCCAGCAGACATGCCAGTAACAGGCAATAAAACCAAATCGTCGAACACTTGCTCATTGCCTTTCAAATACTGCTGAGCAGCAAACGCAATATCAAACGAATATGATGCGGATGCTGTGTCGTAAACAGCAACAAAAGATTCCAAAGCGTCTGGACCATTGTTGTTATAGAAGAAATCCACAATTTTATCACGCTTTATCATCATTAGATATGCGTTAGGATTCTTGCTCAAATAAGTCTTCCAGTTTATCTTCTCAACAGGTAATTTAAATTTAGCCGAATTGAACATCACATTCGACAAATTACCTGCACCAACAGCTTTCACGACACTATCCTTTACTTCTTCAATAGGAATGGTCACATTGGCATATAGTCCGGCTGGAGTGAAAATATAAGAGTATGGCTGACCTTTTAGGTTCTCCAACTTTTCGTCAAGATCAGGATGAGAGAATAGGTTCACCTGATTCACTCCTTTATTGGCAGTCAGCAAAAAGCTCGACACCAAAGGATTGATGTGTCTTCCATTGACCGTGATGCTACGTCCGGTAACGACCGTGTCTCTGCCGTCATACTTAGTGTATATATCTCCGTCGAACGAATAATAGACCTGCAAGCCTACCGATGTGCATGTGATCACAGCTCCCTCATTAAATGAATGGTTGATATAAAAGCCCTTATATAAATCACAAAACTCTTCCTGAGTGGAAATAGTATTTTTGACATATACATCCATAAGTTTTTGGGCATACTCATCATCCAACTTGATTCTGATTGTCCGGTCTCCGCATATTCTATAAGTAGCCTTACCTAAGAGCACAGATTTGTCACAATAATCCTCCACCTTCATATTTGAAAATGAAGCGTTCATGCTTGGCAATGTCTTGTTCAATTCATAAAGTTTGATTGACTGAAGAGCTGTGCTATCTCCCACATAACTATTGGAATACTGAATATAAAACACCACAGAGTCTACTTTCACGTCACGTCCGTTACGAATAGACGAGATGTGACCATAATGATCATCGATAGCATTCAATATTCCAATGCTAATTCCCGAAACCGAATTTGAATTCGACACGGTCGTGTCTGGAATCTGCAAATTACCAAGACGTCCGTCGATCTGTGTCATGAATTCGGCACGAGTAATACCGAACACGTCGTCGGCATACTGGCCAAGATATAGATAATCTGATTTAGCTAAGACCGAATCACATTTTTCTGTACCTGCGAAGCAATACACTCTTGCCGAATATGTGGACATAAAATCCTCATCCGGCTGAATTGCCAAACCTATACCGTCATCATCTTCACATGAAGAAAACACAAGAGCCAAAAGGCATGGAAAATATAAAAAGAATCTATTCATTACAATTTAGGACTACTTGCTACCTTATCATACAACGCATCTATAGGATCGACGTAATTATCACCCTGGTATGGAACAAATCTGTCGCCCATGTTCTGCAAATCCGCAACCAAGTCAGGATTAATATTCTCACTGCCCTGCACCGCACCGTCGGAATACTTCAGTGCAAAACGTGTTAGGTCGGCAAAACTAACCTCCTTATCCTTGATATCGGCAACGTCTTCATCAGATATGCCATTTATTTTCAACTTCTCGGCAAATTTCGCTGAGAAATTCTTCTTGAAATCATCATCGTAAACCGAATACACGATGCGAGAATCCTTGAAGAAAGGATCATTATTATAAGCACGCTTAATATAGATAGGTGCCAACGCTGAAATCCAGCCATGACAATGGATCACATCTGGCGACCAACGTAGTTTCTTGACTGTCTCAAGAACTCCGCGAAGGAAAAAAATCGCACGATCCTCATTATCATCAAACTCACCATTCTCATCAGCAATATCATACTTGCGCTGGAAGAAATCCTCATTATCAATGAAATAGACCTGCATACGAGCCTGCTGTATTGATGCCACCTTGATTATCAAAGGGTGGTCTGTATCGTCAATACATATATTCATACCAGACAAACGGATAACCTCATGCAACTGGTTTCTACGTTCGTTTATATTACCAAACTTAGGCATAAAGATACGCACTTCCTTGCCCTTTTCTAGAATAGACTGAGGAAGTTGCCTACACAAATCTGCACGCACAGTCGACGGCAAATATGGGGTAATTTCTTGCGAAATGTATAAAACTTTTAATGCGCTCATCTGCGATTTTATAATTATAGAATATACAAAAGTAGTCAAAAATGAGCAAAGATTGGTCGGTTTGTCCAAAAAAATATTTTTTTATGTTCTATAATAACTTTTTAATGACTACTTTTGTGCGTCTTTAGCAAAAATATACGGACATGAAGATTGTAAAAAAAACATCTGAGTTAGAAGTTTTAGTTTCATTATTCAAGGAATTAGGGCTAAAAATCGGTTTAGTGCCTACTATGGGTGCGCTTCACAACGGACACGCATCATTGGTAAAAAAGGCGGTTGCGGAAAATGACGTTGTCATCGTCAGTGTTTTTGTCAACCCAACTCAGTTCAACAATAAGAATGACTTGGCCACTTATCCACGTACAGTGGAGGCAGACTGTGCTTTGCTTGAGAGTCTGGGTGCTAACATCGCGTTCACTCCTACTGTGGAGCAGATTTACCCATACCCTGACACACGTCAGTTTGATTTCACTCCACTCGACAAAGTGATGGAGGGGCCAATGCGTCCAGGCCATTTCAACGGTGTAGCACAGGTGGTTTCCCGCTTGTTTGACATTGCCCAGCCAAACAAAGCATACTTCGGAGAAAAAGACTACCAGCAGTTGGCTATCATCCGTGAGATGGTACGCCAGTTCAACTACCCAATCGAGATTGTCGGTTGTCCGATCATCAGAGAGGCTGACGGAATGGCGTTGAGCAGCCGTAACACTCTATTGTCTGCGGAAGAGAGACAGATCGCTGTCCGAATATCCCAGACACTGGCAAAGAGCCAATCTCTGCTCAAAGAAAAGAGTGTCAAGGAGCTTCAGCAATGGGTGATAGATGAGATCAACAGAGGTGGAGAGCTTGAGGTGGAATATTACGAAATCGTCAACGGCACTACCCTACAGCCAATCAACAGTTGGAACGACTGCGATAATCCTGTGGGATGCATCACCGTCTACTGCGGAAAAGTGAGACTAATCGACAATATCCAATATAAAAAATAAGAGACGATGTTTGTTCAGATCCTAAAATCAAAGATTCATAGAGCCGTTGTGACGGAAGCCAATCTCAACTACATCGGCAGCATCACAATAGACGCCGAGCTAATGGACAAGGCAGGCATTTTGCCAAACGAAAAGGTTTATATCGTCAACAACAACAACGGAGAACGTTTCGAGACATACGTCATCCCTGGTGAAAGAAACTCTGGAGTCATCTGTCTGAATGGCGCGGCAGCAAGAAAAGCTGAGGTCGGCGACGTCGTGATCATCATGGCATACGGTCTGATGACTGAAGAAGAGGCTCAGACAAGACAACCTAAAATTGTCTTCCTGGATGCCAAAACAAACAAGATGGTGTGAGAATAATGCCAAATGCTAAATAAAAATGGTGTGTCAAATTGAAGTTTGACACACCATTTTTTTGTTTATTGTAACCTGCAACTTCGCAAAAACGAGCAATCATAAAAAAGAAAGACATTTTCCATTTCCTGATTGAACTCTCATCGCTTTTTCTCAAAAAACAAGTCTTTCTCGGCGAACTTTGTGTCTCTGTGGTTTTATTATATTCTGTGTGCTCACACTTTAGCAGGTGGAAAGGGCCAATATCTCTCAAACATGGGTCCTTTGGAATCCTCATTTATCTCCTTCTATAATTTTCATCAAATTGACTTTATTTTATATGTAACAGGCTTGCGACCTACAAATGTGTTAGAAACAACAGTCACATTTTCTTTGCATTATCAATCACAACATTAAGATTCGTAAAAAAAATGGGATGAACTTTCGTCCATCCCATCTAAACTTTCCTATCAAAAAATTACTTCTTGATGATTATCTGAGTGAATACCTCGCCAGCATAGATAGCGCGAAGTGTGAACTGACCAATTCCGACTTCAGCAGTGTTAAGTGTAATAACATTGTCTCCAGCCTCTAGGTCATACTCGCCGAAATTCTTAACCACACGACCTGCAGCATCCAAGATCTCCAATGTCACTGTAGCTGCCTTAGGTGCATTCATTCTAGCATTTACTACTGTCTTGAATGGGTTTGGATATGCGTTCATTTCAAACTCTCCCTGAGCATCTGACATGTAAGAATCCATCTCAAACGACTTCAAGCTCTTCAATGCTGTCTGAGTCTGGTAGAATGCCTCCTCTGTGTGCGACTTTCCACATGAGCAATTGCAATCGCTCTGAGTGTCGTTGATCAAAGCGATCATAACTGGGTATCTCACACCTGGAGCGAAATACTGGTAGCGGATAGTGTGGATATCGTAGTTGTACGATCCAAACTGCTGCTTGTAAATTTTCTCCACCTTAACACGAAGAACATCATTGTAAGTTGTTCCGTCTGGCAATGTAAGAGTTCCCCACGCATCAGCTGATGTGAAGTAGTGTCCTTCGATTGGATATGTCTCACCTGTATTCTCTGTGTAGACACCGTCCATCGAACCTGTGCGGATATCTCCATATGAGAATGGGAAAGGAAGGTCTACGATTGGCTCGTTAAACTCAATCTTTGCACTCTTCGACTGCAATCCCCAATACATCTTGGCATCCTTGCTGATCTCAAAGTATGTGTCCTTCTCTCCTCCCTCGTCGCAAGCGAACAAAAGATTAGATGAAGCGACGTTAAGGTTTCCCATCGGCTGTCCATAGTTGACATTCTGGTTTAGCACCATTGTGCCTGTCTCCTTGGCTCCTGAGTAATCCCATACCTGATTGGCTCCTTTCTCACCTTTATCTACATACTCAAACTTAGTCAAAGTACGTGAATCACCCTGAATAAGTCCGTTCATCTTATATGTCACTGTAGTCTGCGCCATAGCAGAAACTGCCATCATCGCACCAAAACAAATAAATAAACTCTTTTTCATATTTTTCACTTTTACTGTTGGTTACACAAACTTATTCGCAAATATATACTTATTTTATGAAACATCAATGATTATCTGTGATTTTTAAACAATTTTAATGTTTGTTACTGCATCCGCTCACTTTCCATGCTCTGCCTTGACTCTCTCTGGCAATTCAGAAAACGGGAAAAGCGAAATTCCGTCTTCCCTGCGAGAAATACAGATATGCTGAAGACCATTGCTCGCCACCAGAATTGGGACCGGGAGCTCACGGTTGTATGCAAAGATCTGATCCATCACCTTCTGCGTCAAAGGAACGGTCGGCGCTTTGAACTCAAAAATCACAATCGGCTGAAGACGTGAATTATACACAACTGCATCGCATCGTTTCTTCATACCGTTGATTTCCACCACCTGTTCGTTGGCCACCAAAGCTCGGTTGATTCCCGTCGACTGAATCACATGCTCCATCATGGTCTGACGCACATACTCCTCCGGCGTAAGTTTCACCCACTTGCGTCGACATCCATCCAACACATATAATCCATTGGATTCCCTTTTGACATTTAGATGGCATTTAGGAAGTGCTAATTCCATATTTTTACTATTTTTGCATATGTTTTACCACAAAAGTAAAACTTAAAAGTCTAAATTCTTTAACTATGGCCACAAAAAATTCTGATGCAGATGCAAAAGATATAATTGCAGACGTGAAGGCAGGAAACATCAAGCCTATCTACCTGTTGCACGGTGAAGAGCCGTATTATATCGACTTGGTGTCGGACTTTCTTGAGAACAATATTGTGGCCGACGAGAATAAAGACTTCGATTTCTCTGTGCTATACGGTGGTGAGATAAGAATGCAGGATGTCCTTGCAGCTGTGTCGAGCTACCCGATGATGAGCAACTACCGTCTGGTCGTGGTGCGTGAAGCCCAACAACTCAGAGAGAAGGACTACGACCTGCTGCAACTCTACGCAAAAAAATACAATCCGAAAGCGGTTTTAGTGATTTGCTGCAAACATAAGAAGCTTGACGCCCGCAAAAGTTATTTCAAGGAGGTGCAGAAAATAGGCGTTGTGATGGAGAGCAACAAACTCTACGACAACCAGGTGCCTACCTTCATCGTCAACTATGTGCGTGAACGCGGGAAGGACATCAAAGACCAAGCGGCTCAGATGCTGAGCACTTTAGTCGGCCCTAACCTTTCTCTTCTTGCCACAGAATGCGATAAACTGATTCTTGCGTTGAAAGGCGACGAGAAGATGATCTCGGAAGAGTCTGTGCAGAAGATTGTCGGAATGAACCGTGAGTTCAACTCCTATGAGCTGCTCAACGCTGTTGCGGCTAAGGATGTGCAGAAGGCAAACACACTCGCTCTTGTGGTGGCAGGAGACAAAGTGGAGCTGCCGCCCCTCGTGGCTGTGTTCTTCAATTTTTTCCAGAATCTGATGGTGTACTTCAAATACTGCAGGAATATGGACGACAATTCAGCCGCCGACAAAATGGGGATTCGACCATTCTTCGTCAGACAATATCGTGACGCCACCACGAAATACAACGGTTTCCAGGTACTGAAAGTGATCGGAATCCTACGTGAGTACGATATGAAAAGCAAAGGCGTCGACATCATGCCAGGCACAACCAACGGTCAGCTTTTGCAGGAGATGATATACAAGATCATGCACTGCAATGGCAAGAATGACCCATTTTAGTTTTTTTTTCACAGAACAAAAAAGTATCATATGAAAATCAAAAGTGCAGAATTTGTAATTAGCAATGCCAAAGTAAACGCATTACCACAGCATGACATGCCTGAATATGCGTTCATCGGCAGATCAAACGTAGGCAAATCGTCGCTGATCAATGCGATCGCTGGCAACAAAAATCTTGCTAAGACATCACAGAAACCAGGCAAGACACTTTTGATGAACCATTTCCTGATCAATGGCGAATGGTATCTCGTCGACCTTCCAGGATATGGATACGCTTCTGTCAGCAAAAAGATGCGAGACGATCTTGAAAAGATGATCAAAAGCTATGTGCTACAACGTGAAGCACTTACAAATCTTTTCGTGCTTATCGACAGCCGCCATGAGCCCCAGGCCATCGACTTGGAATTTTTGGATTTCCTTGGGGTCAATGGCATTCCGTTCTCTATCATCTTCACCAAAATCGACAAACTTTCCCAAACACAGCTCAACAAGAACATCAAGAAATATCACGACAAACTGTTTGAGACATGGGAAGAACTGCCTCCTATGTTCGCAACGTCGTCTGAAAAGAAAATAGGAATCGACGATGTGCTCGACTATATCGAAAGCATCAACGAAGAATATAAAAAAACAGAATAATCGTCGTAGTGGCGAGTTTCAAACCCATCCGATGTCATAAATAATTGTGGGACAGGTTAAAAGCCATCCGTTAATAAGAAAATGAAAAAGACAGCAGTAGTTATCCTGAATTATAATGGAGAGAAGATGCTCCAGCAATTTCTCCCATCCGTCGTCGAATATACGCCAGAAGACATCGCCGACGTGGTTGTGGCAGACAACGCATCCACAGACCGCTCGCTTGAAATCCTAAAAGAGCAATTTCCTTCCGTGAAGACGCTGGTGCTTGATAAGAACTACGGGTTTGCAGGAGGCTACAACCGTGCGATCGCCCAACTTGACTACGAATACATACTGCTGCTAAACTCCGATGTGGAGGCGACGGAAAGTTATCTGGAGCCATTGGTCGAAGCATTGGACAAAGATTCCAAGGTCGTGAGCGTCCAACCTAAATTGCTGGCTCAGAAAGACAAAAGCAAGTTTGAATACGCAGGAGCGGCAGGTGGATTTCTCGACAAATATGGATATCCATTCTGTCGAGGCCGAATATTTGAGAACGTCGAGACCGACAATCACCAATACGACGAAGAATCAGATGTGCTCTGGACCACTGGGGCGGCAATGCTGGTGCGACGCAAAGAGTATCTCGACAATGGTGGTTTGGACGACCGTTTCTTCGCCCATCAGGAAGAGATAGACCTGTGCTGGAGACTATCGTCGAGAGGATATAAGTTGCGTTGCATACCGTCGTCGATCCTATATCACGTGGGAGGAGGCACACTGGACGCTTCAAATCCAAGGAAGACATTTCTGAATTTCCGCAACAATCTGTGCATGATATATAAGAATGCAGTCGACGCGAATAAAATCCTCCTCATACGATTTTTCCTCGACTATATGGCTGCCGCTGTCTACCTGCTGAAGGGAGAAACCGGCAACGTAAAAGCAGTGTGGAAAGCGCGACGCGAGTTTAGCAAGATGAAGACGGAATTGAAGAAAGACAGAGATGAGAATCTCCGCAAGACAGTCTGCAAACCAACTGGACTAATGGATTTTTCCATCATATTGCAGACGAAGTTGAAAGGAAAGAAAACGTATGATGAATTAGATTGAAGGAGGAAGGTTGATGATTGATGGTTGAAGGTGGGGAATGGATGATTCCCGTCGTCGAAGGTGACACATCGTCCACGGACGACCATCACAGATTGCCTTTCGCAAATCGAAAACTGTTGGGAAAAAGCAAATTATTTCAAAAACTTCACAGACTTGCAATTCTTAAAAGCATCCTCCCCGACCGTCACATTCTTTTTCGAATTATCAATTACGATTTCAAGATTTTCACAATCCATAAATGCACGAGATCCTATACTTGTCACACCAGATGGAATCTTTATATTTGTCAATCCACTGCATCCATTAAACGCATAATCTCCTATGCTTGTCACACTCGATGGTATCTTTATGCTTGTCAAGCCCATGCAAAGACTAAACGCACCAACCCCTATGTTTGTCACACCTGATGGCACATCAAATTTGCCATTCATAGCAAGAGGAACACAAATAAGTTCAGTCTTGTTTTTATCATACAATACACCATCCATCGATGAATAAATAGCATTATCCGTCGACACATTTATGATTGTCAAGTCTCCCCAATACTTAAACGCCCCCTCTCCTATACATGCACTCGCTGGTATTTTTATGACTTTCGAACCATCATGAATTCCCCCAAACGCATTATTTCCTATGCTTGTCACACTCGATGGAATCTCTATATTTTTCAAAGCATAGCAACCAAAAAACGCATAATGCCCTATGCTTATCACACTCGATGGTATCTTTATGTCTGTCAAGCTTCTGCAATCTGAAAACGCCTCATTTCCTATGCTAGTAACACTTGATGGTATCTCTATGCTTGTCAAGCCAACACAATTCTCAAACACATTATTCCTTATGCTTGTCACACTAGATGGAATCTCTATGCTTGTCAAGCTACTACAATTAGAAAACGCTTCATCTCCTATGCTTGTCACACCTGATGGTATTTCTATGTGTGTCAATCCGCTACAAGAAGAAAAAGCATTGGCTCCTATACTTATAACGCTTGATGGTATTTTAACTTCTCCTATCCTTCGCTTCGGAACATAAATCAACTCTGTCTTATTTTTATTATACAAGATGCCTTTCTCAGATGAATAGACAGAATTACTCGACGCAACTTTAATGTTTCTTATACTATCGCAATATAAAAAAGTTCTTAGTCCTATGTTTGTCACACTCGATGGAATCTTTATGCTTTTTAATCTTGTACAATCTAGAAACGCATAATCCCCTATGTTTGTCACACTCGATGGAATCTTTATGCTTGTCAAGCCTTTACAAACGGAAAACGCATAATCTCCTATGCTTGTCACACTCGATGGAATTTCTATGTTTTTCAAACCACTACACCAAGAAAAAGCACTTTCCCCTATGCTCGTGACCGAATAAACATGTCCATCAACTTGTATTTCAGAAGGGATAACGACCGATTCAAGTTTTTTATAAGAATCATCCTTTATCACCTCCGCCGTACTGTCGGAAGAGATATGATACTTCAGTGGAGCAACAAACACGTTTCCTTTCTCATAAATTTTCACATCAGTCTCATTCTGATTTCCATCAGATTGGATTTCAGGCTCTGCAACAACAGATATGCATAACAATGCCGACAGAAGCGACACAAGTAGTTTCTTCATCATAGCGACTGGATTATCATTAGACTGTCACAAAAGTAGGAAATAAAATGGAAAAATGGATGGGATTGGACGATAAACGATGGACGATGGCGGTTGGCAAACAGCATGATTCTGTATTGCCTTCCAGGCAAAGATTGGGCATTGTGGATTTCATACCCGGGACTTCATCCCGGGTTACTCCCGCTTCGCTCTGTGGCGTCTTCCAGTAGAGACGGTGCGCGCACCGTCTCTACGGCGGGCATCGCCACAAACACAAAAATGTAGAGACGTTGCGCACAACGTCTCTACGGCCATTGCCCCGCACAAACAAAAAAAGGGTCCAACCTCAATGAGGTTGGACCCTGAAAGCGGCGGCTACCTACTCTCCCGAAATTCAGTACCATCGGCGATAGCGAGCTTAACTTCTCTGTTCGGAATGGGAAGAGG